>Ga0099848_1000489_pt1 | contig 18716 bp, 16 predicted proteins | sample CB_VirMetaG_3_FD_78179 | JGI IMG/M metagenome (GOLD analysis project Ga0099848, IMG submission 78179) | Freshwater to marine saline gradient viral communities from Chesapeake Bay - CB_1508_1S Viral MetaG | ecosystem: Environmental > Aquatic > Marine > Coastal | place: USA: Chesapeake Bay...
AATTTTTTAATATCATAATCTTTTTTCTTGTCAATACAATTTACATAATCAAAATCATTGATAAAATATTTCATTCTGTTATAGTGATATATTACTTCCCTTTCGCATGTTATAATATCACTATATTCTAATGCGTTTTCAATAGGAACTCCCAACAACCTCATATGCTTTTCCCAAGCAGTTGGCATGTATAATCTCAATAATTCATCATCACTTTCGATTTCAGTCTTCATCTCTAAACATTTTTTAATTGCTTCTTCAAAATTATTTATCTTATCAATCTTATATTCTTTGGATATTTTGTTAGTCATACCAGTTGATTTTTCATGTTTGAAAATTAATTTGTATCCTCTTGATTTCATGATATTTAAAAAGTGAGCAAAGAAATTAGTTTCGTAACAATCCTTGGTATATTCAAAGTTAATTACTAATTCATTAAAATTATTTTCTATCTTTTCATCATCTTCACAATTAATGAAACCTTGTTTTTTGAAATTAGATAAACCTTTCATTAAATCATATCTACATTCATCTATGTTTTCATATTTATATGGTTTCCAATTTTTACCATTGAAGAGAAAGGATATTTTTTTGATATTTCTACATCTTGCTATTTGTTGAACCATGGCCGGTGGTGCTATTGTATGTCCTTTCATAAAAGCAAATACTTCTCTCTCCATAACACTATCAACACCATAAACAATTTTAGGAGAGAATATTACTATTGGATAATCATCAAGGTTAATATCTGTTGCTATTGTGTCACTTGTTATACATATCATATCATTTTTATCATAACCTAATTCCAATAAATCTTGATGAATTTTAATAGCTCCTAACTTACTATCACAACAAACCATGAACTTATCTAATTTTTTAAGATTGTCCATTAGTTCCTCATAGGAATATAATTCATGTGCTTCAATTTGGTTTCCATCTCTGTCAAGGTTATGAGTATATTTGTTTTGAATATATGAATATTCTATACCATTTTGGTTTAAAAATAAAAGGGAATTATCACTTATATCAGCATCTGTCATAATTATTCGATCACATTCAGTAATCATCTTAATTAAAAATTTCTTTACAATTATCCGTTTTGTATCAAGATTAGGGCAATCAATAAAATATTCAACTAGACTATTAAATTCATCAAGATATAAAATATAATCTTCAAAATTATTCCAATTAATCATCTTGATTATACTATCAATGGTTACCACAATATTTTGTCCTTCAAACATATACCATCCTATTTTGTCAATACAATGATTTTCCTCAAAATATTCAATCATATCTTCACTTGGATTTGTTATATCATCATGCCAATAACATTCAATATCATTTTCTTTAAAAACTCTAATCTGGTCTTTACCAAGAGATATTCTTGAAACAATAGAAATAAACCTTTTGTTGGTTCTTGAAATGAAATTTTTAAATGATGTGGTTTTACCAGTTCCAGTGCTACTTTTAACAACCATGTTTTTGTGGTCATATTCATTGAATTCTTTAAGGAAAAATTCACCATCATTGTTTTTATCTAAATATCTTCTATCACTTAAAACTATTGATGGTTGTATTGTATGGCAATTGGTAGGTTTGTATTTGTAATATGCTATGTATTGTGTTGCTAATTTTTTTCTTTCTAATTCATCTTCTGTATCTCCAACAATATATGTTGAATTACAAAGTATATGCTCTATACAGAGATAAGTTTTATATTTAAAACCTTTATTATCCCATGTATAATGATTTTTATCTTTATCATATGTGTTACCGCCACGCTTTATAGAATATTCATCCCATATATCTTTGCGGTCTAATGTCATCATGGCCGTTGAAAAAATAACCCAATCGTTATTCAAAGTAAAATATCTATCTGGTAATCCATCAAGGATTTTTCTTAATTCATCATCTGTTATATCATAGTTGTATGCTGTTAAATCTATCTGGTCTTGTTCATATGCTTCTGTGGTTACAATTTCAGTTTTTCCATTTGTATTTTTTTTAATTGGTTTTGTAATTAATCTTTTTCTCCACATGTTGTTATGTAAAAACATAGCAAGATCGATTGGAATTTTTTGAATTGGTTTATTGTTTATGACTTTATAAATACCTTTTTTTTCATCTTCTGTTTTACCTTTTAATCTACCATCATAATATGCTTTGTTTATTTGTGTTCCCATTGAAACTACATATCCACCATCACTTCTAATATCAATACCTAGAAGTTCATTGGCCGTGGTTTTTAGTGTTGGATCATATTGAAAATATAAATGTAATCCACCTCTTGCGGTTTCAACAATTAATGTATCTTTAAATATTTCTTTACATTGTTCTAAATTACCAAAAGTCTTAATGAATAAATTATTTTCATAATCAAATGATTTTTTCAAGTTACCTTCTTTATCATATTTATCATAAAAGTCTAAATCAATAACAATAATATTATTTCTTTTGCCACATGGAATACCTTTTGATTTAGGTGTATCCCAATCTTCTAATTGTTGAATATTAAAATGTTTCCAGAGATGGGTGTTAGGTTTTTTGTTAGACCATTCCATGGAAGGTTCTTTTTTATTTGGTATTAGATTAAATGTTTTGAAATATTGATCACATACCATGCTTGAATTAACATTAGAAGTTTTTTTGAAAAAGGAAGTGTTGGAAGTTTTGGAGGCGTTGAACATTTTTATTTATACTTAATAATTTATAAAAATTTTAGGAAAATAAACGCGGTTCTCGGTTATTTTTTTTCAAAAAAAACTTATAAAAAAAATTTTTATCGTGTAATTAAAAGATAAAAACATTTTAAAAATATTTTATAAAAAAAAAGGACTGCGGAAAAATTAAATTTTGCGGAAAAATTAAATTTTTATTCAAAACTTAATATTATTTTATTTTCATCATCTTCATCGATAACGAGGCCTCTTGATTTTAATAATTCACATTTATCTGGATACTTATCTTTAAAATCTTTAACTCTATCCATGCGTTTATAATATTGATATAATGATCTTGATTTTACAAAATCTTTATCTTTTATATATTTTTCTTTTTTCTTATCTTTATTTTCATGATAGTAAATTAATGCCCTTTCTTTATTTCTTTCACACCATTCATCATCACACTTTAATTTTGTATGGTAATTTTCTTTTTCACGCTCCCTCTTTCTGTTGTATTGATTAACAATTTTTTTGATTTGTTCATTGCTCATCTCCATTATTTTATATACTTAATAATTAGAAAAAAATTTCAAGAATTTGAACGAATTTTTTATAAACCAAAGTGGCACAAACAATTAGTCATGGAGGCCATTTTGGTTTATAATTTTTGTTTTTGCCATTTTGGTTTAATATCCTTGTGATGTAGTTGTTGCTTGTCTAATATTACTTTGTGCGACTTGTTCAAGTGTTCCAGCGACTTGTGCTGGATTAACCGAAATGGTTGGAGTTGGTATATTACTTGCTTTATCTGATGCTATTTGTGCTACATTTTTAGCATGATCACCAAACATCTTAACAACACCACCAATTCCACCAATAGCATTACCCAATCCAGCAACCCACTCCAACCCCGGAACTAAACCAATAACATCACTTGCCCCAGCGATCATATTTGTAACATTTGAAAAATCATCAGCACCACTCGAATCTTTACCAAAAAATTTACCAGTTTTAATTTCATTATTAATATCATCGTATAAACTAATTCCTCCCATAGATGCCCCAGCAATAGCACCACCAACACGACCAATCATATCGCTTGTTTCATCACTTAAACCAGTTGCTCCCTTTATAAGTTTTGTTGTTAAACCTTGCTCTGGTTCGTCTGGTGGTGGTGTGGCATTTGTGCTTGAACCTACTGGGGCAGATGATAATCTCGTAGGAGCATCATCATTGGATAATTGTGCTGTCATGACTGGTGGGTCACCACCAGATATTAATGAGGCTCTTGATTGTGATATTGATGTTTGTTGTGGAGTTACTTGCTCTCCAATAGCAAAAGATCTTCTTAAATTTGTTGGTTGTGATGGTCTTGATGAAGGTGCTACACTAAAAGATTGTCTTGCTGTTGGTGGTGTTGAACTTACAAAAGGAGGTCTATCATCTGGTATTGGTTCTGTTGGTGGTGCTGGTGCGTTACTTGTTAAAGGCACATCACCAACATCCCCCACTAAACTCTGTCTAGCACTTTGAATATTAGCTCGTTTTTTCACTCCCGCTTGATATTGGTCATAATATGTTTTAACACCACTACCAGCATAAGCATCTGTAATAGCATCTTTGGCATAGTTAAAATCACTTATCAAACTATCTTGTTCAATTTTAGCATCCTTATCTTCTTTCCTCTTGATATTATTTTGATTAATAAGAGCATTCTGCTCGGCAACAAATTGTCTTCCTTCATTAAACTGATCAATAGCACTTTTCACACCATATGTATCCATTTTTATATTATGGTTACATTTTAAAAAAATTTTAAAAAATATAAAATATTTAATCTTCTCTAAAACCTTTCATGTCATAAACTAATTCTGGTTTATCACCTTTTTTGGGTTTTGTAGGTGTTATTGTTTTTTCTTCTTTAAATGGAGATGGTTTTTCTTTTGGTGTTTCATTTACAACTTTTCTATCTCCAATTCCTAATAGTGTTTCATGCCTTCTATAAAAATGTGCTGGATTTTGTTGTCCATCAATATATAAAAATGAATGTGGTTGATCATGAGCAAGATTATAATATTCCATAAATAAATCCTCATTACCACACAACTCTGAATACTCTTCTTTTATCTTTTCCAGTTCCTTGGAATTATTCTGGCGGAAAATTAAAACATTCGTTGCGTTGTTTCTTATGATGGTTCCCACAGAACGAAATGACTGAGTCGTCAAAAAAATACTCATTTCATAGTGTCTAAATTTTGAACATAGATATGTGATGTCATTGGTTTTCTTGAAATCACGAGAGAGGATATCATCGAGTAAAATTAACATGGTCGGCATATCCTCTCTCTCATATTTTTTTTGTGATGTAATTAAATCTTGTATCATCTTATCTGTATAATGATCTTCACAATCATCAAAAGCATCTTTGAAATATTTTCCCTTGGTGTCATTGTTCAATGTGTTTGAAATAATTTTATAATAATCCCAATAGTCCTCACCATAGAAGTCACTTGAATTTCTTAATGCGTTGATGAGATAGTTCGTCTTACCACTACGGACGCTCCCAATTATCAAAGTTAGGAACTGAGGCTGAGGGAGATGAGGATGAATTGGTTTATATTTTTTATTTTCCAATATATCATTCACTTTCAAAACCTTTGGCACAGATTTCTTTTTTTTTTCTTCCATTTATAATATCATATATTTTTTTTAAACCAAAATGGCAATAACAAGATTTAGGGGTTTTTATTTTTATTTAATAATAAATTATAAACCAAAGTGGCTCCCATGCCTTCTTGTTTGTGCCACTTTGGTTTATAATTTATATTTAAGTATAAATTAAAACATATCATCCCAGTAACCTTCTTGTCCTTGATATATTTGTTTTCTTGGTTGTGTTGCTCTTCTAATTGCTTCTCTTGCTTTTTCCTTCTTTTCTTCTTCTTCTTGTTCTTCTTTTTTTATCTTCTTTCTTTGTTTTCGTAATGCTTCATATTTCATGATCGCTTCTAATTGAGCATCTTCTAAATCTTTCTTGGTTATGTTATGTTCTCCTTTTTCTCTAATTTTTTCAACTACTGGTGGTCTATCTATTTTTACTTCTCCTTCATTAACATAATCTTCAAGTTCCTTTGTTTTCTTTTGTTTTGCTTTCTTTTCTAATTCTTTTAATCTTTTCTTTTCTTCCGCGTTTGCTCTTCTTGTTGCTAATGCTTTCTCTCTTGCTTGTGCCAGTTTTTCTTTATGTTCATCACTTAAAATTCTTTTCTTCTTTGGAGGTTTTGTTGGTTCTCGTTGATTTGATCTTACAAATATATCTTCTTTTCTATATTGAGGTTCTTTCTTCTCCACATCTGGTAATATGTTACCTTCATCATCAACATTATCCTCTTCATATTCATCTTCATCGACCTCATCCAAATCCATCTTTATTTTTGTTTCTTCATAAGTTTCTTCCTCGTCATACTCAACTTCTGGCATGTAATTCATTTATATTATTAATACATTTTAAATATTTTGTATTAATTTCTAAAAAAGTAATTTATAAAACTAATTTAATATTTATTTTAAATTAAATCTTTTTTTATAGTCTTCTAACGATGCTTTAATTGTTGGTTTATTCCAAAGAATCCATCTGCTCAACGCTCCCGCTGTCATCGGTGAATTCCAGTCCTCTCTCTTCTTATGACGATTAATGTATCTTAATTTTCTTTTCTCATCTCGGTGTTTAGTAAAATCACTCATACCAGCAGAGCCAAAATGTATTGTCTTTGGTCTCTTGGATTTTCCACAATCATTTTTTTTACCCTCACACTCACACTCACAGAATATCGCCATGTATTTCTTTTGTGGGTTTGTAGATTTCTTGATGGTTACTTTCATTTATATAATGAAATATTTAATTTATTCTGGCACGATCTCTAAAATGTAATGTGATAATTGTTTGATCTCTTAACTTGGTTGCCAATCTTTCATTCTCATCACAGATAGATATATCAAATGTATTTATTGTGATTGGAGCGGGGTTCCCCAATTTTACATATACACGATCATTCGGTTCAAAATACATAGATCCTTTATTATTACCATTTATATCAAATGATGGAATTGTATATAAAATTTTTGATGGTCTCTCCACCATACCATTTAGAGTTTTCTGTGAATAATTATCTAATCTTACAAATAGAGAACCGCTATTCAATAATGTTGGAACTTCTGTTGATGTATATTCCCATCCCTCATTACCATTACCTATATTGTTTTGTTTGCCAACTTCAACAGATGCTCCATTTTTATCTGGCCTCAATAGTTTAATATGTGGGAAACCTAATTTAAGTGATATATATTCATCTTGTGCTAATGTTGTATCTGGATAAAATTCATCATCTTCCAATAATATCATAACCCATGCTTGTTCTTTTAAATATGGATCTGTTAAACTTCTTATGGTCATATATTCATAAGTTTTTGTATTTGTCATATCATTATAATATCTTCTATCTATTTCTCTTGTAACACCTTCTTCACCTTCAACAAATAATTTAACTCTCCAATCATATTTAGGATTGTAATAAGTATTTGATAAACCAGAACGAGAAACACCAGTGTAACATGATAACTCTAAATGATAATCTTTGGTAGCATCTTGTGCTATATAAACTTTTGGATATAACCACCATGTATTTTGATTTACTGGTTTAGGATAATTTTCTTTATAATTAACAGCATTATTACCACCACTCCAATCATATAAATCATAAGAACAAAACTTTTTCCAATGTGTTTTATTTGATCCATTGAGAGGATCATCCGTAGTATCTATCATTGGATAATCAAAATACCAGAATGAAACAATATCATTTTCAACTCGTATGAGGAATTGTTGAATGGATTTTGTATTAGTTCCAAGATTATATCTACCACCAGAACCATTACTTAATACTGGATTTCCAACAGAACCACTATTGGCAAATGAATAGTAATCGATTTCTCTCATACACATCTCAGTTCCATTACTTCCATCTTTGAGAACCATGTGACCTAATACTAATTCCTTTGTTCCATTTTGATCTTCAATACATCTTATAACATAATCAAAAAATTGAAAATTACCCTCACTTAATTCAATCGTTTGTGATTTAGTCCTTGGCATCAATCCACTATCTGTGAAAGGAACATCATCTGGTTCTTCACTTTGGTTTTCTCTTTTTGATCTTGTTAATCCAACTGCCCAATCAGTCATGACTTTATAATCTCCCTTTGAAGGATCATTAAGTAATCCAGTGATATCAAATCGTAGATTACCTCCTTTAAATGTTGTAGGTATTTTATATGCTATTTGATAATCTGTAATGCTATTCGCAATATTTCCTTTTGGTGCTTGAATTTTAATATTATTTCCATTTACAGAAGATACTAATGTATCATCAGCATCATAAAACCATTTAGTTTGATTACCTTGTAGAGATGTAACATTATTTAATGGACTATCATATTCATTTTGTGCGAATGTAATATCAAATCCAGAAAGAGATGATGTGAGACTTTCAACATGTGGTTCAGCGATTGGATAATATCTATTTGATAAAGCACTTGATGGAATATAATTTAAATCTGGGTGAGGAACACCATTTCTAATAGCATCTGTTAAACGATTAGCAAATTCATCAATAGAAACATCTTCTGCTATATCTGGTTCAGATAAACCAAGAGGACACCAAATAGGAGTTCCAGTAGTATCATAAACATTTGAACCATCATTAATTGAAGCGAGATCTTTATTCCACATAACATAAAAACCATCATCTGGTGATATTCTAATACCAGCACCTTTTGTTATTTTTACAGATTGGACAGCAACTTCACTATCTGGTTGTAATGTAATTGTTTCTTTTAAGAAATTTTTATAATGATAAGGAGGCTGTGAATTACCAATATCACCTACACCACTTTCAACTAATTTATTCCCAGTAATTATTAATGACATACTTTTTTAATATATAAAAATAAAAAAAATATATATTTTAATATTAAAAATGGAAGAAGTAACTATGAATGTTAAAATTCATTTGAGTGATAGAGAACTTATGGAGAAAATTGAAAATGAAGATCCAAGATACATGCCTTTAACACCAAAACATTGGCAGAATGGTTTATCCATTAAATCACAAATCAAACATTGGCTCCCTAAAATGAATATTTGGGAAAAAGAAAATAAAGATGCTATGAGGAACAATGGGAAATTATTGAAAGAATACAAGATGAAGCAACTCATGGGAGAACTATAAACCTTTTTGGCAATAACAATATTTTTTGGATAATTATAAACCTTTTTGGCATCTATAAATAATTGTTTTTGCCACTTTGGTTTAAACTTTTTTACAATATTATTTCAAAAATAATATATTTTTAATTATAAAATAATGGCAAATAGGTATTTAGAGATTTCTGTTTCAAATGCTCCCAGTAATGGAAGAATGAGTTTTCGTGAGGGCATGGCAAACCTTATATTCCAGATCCCAGCAATGGAGGCCACATTAATTCCATCATCTGTAAAGATATGTGGTAAAATACAATTTTTCAAAGATGGTAATAGAAATGCTGGATCTAAACCAACATCACCTATGGCAGTAGATGAAAGACTAGGTGTATATGGTGCGTTTGAGAGTTTAACAACTCGATCAATACGCCATCAGCAAACAATAGAACAAGTGAGGCATTATGCTCATATGCTTTCAAATTACCTTCCTTTAAGTTCATCTGTAACAGATAATATTTCCAGTATGTCAAACAGATCTTTAACATTTCCCAATTGGTCTGGATTTAATGAGAGTGTAGTATATTCTGGTGTTCCAGAAGAGTTCTGTCTTTCACTACCATGCGGACTTCTAAACGGAACGCAAGAGATACCCCTTTCAAACTCTGCTCTCGGTGGATTGGAAATAGTCCTCGCCCTTGCTAGTGATAGTCAAATGATATTTTCAAATACTAATGATGCTTCTGGTATTACAGATGCGTTTTATGAATTTACTGATTTAAAACTTCTCTGTGAAGTTCAAGAGGGAGTAGTCGCAAATGTTAATACTTTCACATATCAATCAATATCTTCATACTATGACACAATCAATAGTGCTAATGCTAATGTATCTTTCAATCTTGGTTTAAGTAAGGTGAGAAGTGTATTCTCTTCGTTTGTTCCATCTTCGTATCTTAATAACAGATCACAGAATGGATATTCAACCCTTATGCTTACCAACAAAGATAATAAAGTTGCGAATGTTAAAAAACTTATCTGGCAAAAAGGTGGATCTCTTTATCCAAAAATGTTTGAAAATAACTCTGTTGTAAGAGATAGTCCCTCAACTCTTCTCAGCGATCCAGTAATGTTAAAAGATTATGTTTCTTCTATTAATACATTTGGAAAGAACATGAGGAATTGTTTATCTGTTGAAAATACCAATAGAAATTTCACAAGTCAGCAAGTAGCAATCACTGATCTAAATAAAAAACTTGTTCAATATTCTACAATCCCCAATGGAGGAATGATACATGGTATTGGAATAAATTATGATGCCCTAGGAGGAGAAGGAACTGATTTCACCAATGAAAATTGGGGAATGAATATTCAAAGTGATCTCACTAGTGATAATCCCCATTCTGTATTTATTTTTGTAAATAGCGAACAAAGTGTCGCCTTCAACCAAAATGGTATTCAAGTGATTCAGTAACTTTTTTTAATTTTTTTTATAAACTTTTTTTAAATATTACTTCATAATAAAATGAGTGATAAAGGACAAGATAAAAGACCAGAAATTTTGCGTATGAAACCAATGGAGTATATTGCTGGACAAGAAATAGAAAGCGATGTGTTGCGTCCAGTCGTTTTCAGTAGTGACAACAAATTCGCGAGATTCGAATTAGAACCCAAGGGTCACCTTTCAGCATCTTCATCTATTTCATTTTCTATTGTTCCAAATGCTGGTGTTACAAGAGCATTTTTTCCAGTAAATATTGGTGTTCATTCTCTTATTGACAGAGCTGTCCTCCGAACTTCATCTGGAAGAGTAATTTGTGATATTGAGGATTTTGGTCATTTCTCCTCACTAAGATCAATGCTTAAAGACAACAATACCCAAACACAGAGAGAACAATATTTATCTGGGAGAGATATGGATTATGAATTAATTTATACTGATAAGAATAATGTTAAGGCAGATAAATATGGTTTATCTAATGGTCGTGAATATACACAGAGTGGAATTTTAGATGCCGACACTGCTACATCTTATGGTAAAGCACAAGTTGCTGGATTAGGTCACCATAATTTTCAGTATATCACTACCCAAGATAATAGAAGTGGATTATCTCCATCTTTCTCTATTGCCTTACATGATCTTTTCCCATTCTTGGCAAATTCACAAAATAGACTACCACTATTCATGTTTGAAAATGATAGAGTTCAAATTGAATTATATTTCAGTGATGTTAAGAATGTAAGAGTATGCCAAGCAAAAAAGGCAGATCCACAAGTAACAAATCTTGATTATCTAATTGACCAGAACTCTCTTGAATTAATTAGTGATCATATTTTCTATCCATCTCAATCTCTACAACAGATGAAAGATGCTGAACCTTCGCAAATGGGTTACATGGATTATATCCTATCAAAACAAACAATCACCGCGAATGGTGGGGCAACTGATACGGCACAGACCAATATTAGAAATATCGGTGGATCATCAAGAATAGTTACAAGAGTATTTGCTGGATATGTTCCAACTGGAAACCAAGAAAATACTTTCTTAAATAAATATACAGCACTAGGTATGAGCGAGCCACGAGTTGCTGACAGAAATGCTAATAGACAATCTGGCCAGTTAGAGAGCAATTTATTTATGAATGAAAGATTTTTGTTTCCTCTCAATATCAAAAATAATTCAAGACATTTCTTTAATCTATATGATACTTCAAAGAGACATTATCATGTTCCTCGTGAAGTGTATAGTGATAGTGGTAATGCTCTTCTTGTTAATGATGGAAATCGTGGATACGAAGGTCATAACCAAGATGAACTTTATGGAAAACAATTTTGGCAAGGTTTCCGTCTTAACAGAGGTGAGCGTGTTGGTTCAAAGGGTATTGATTTACATATGAACGCAAGAGGTGTTGATGGGACTGGTAAGGGATTACCAGATGGAACATATACACAAGTAACTTATCAAGAGGTATTGAGATCATTGACCATGGATAAAAATACTGGACAGATTGAAGTATTCTACCAATAAACCAAAATGGCAATAACAAGATTTTGGGGATAATTATAAACCATTTTGGCATCCATGAATTATTGTTTGTGCCACTTTGGTTTATAAAATGATTTTCCTTATACACCCCTTAAAAATAAAAAATACAAGATAAAAATGTTTTTATATTTTTTTATCATATCGTTGAAATACATGATAAAAATTTTTACCCTTTTTTTTAGATTTATTTTTGAAATAAAATCTATAATTATATAAAATGAAAGTAGAAAACTTGACCGAAAAAATTAAAGAAGCGAGACCGAACATCAAAGATAGCACAATTAAGATGTATGTTTCTAATCTTAACAAATTAAAAAAAATATTCGATAAGGATGATTTTGATTTTTTAAAAGATTTCGCAGAAGTTAAAGAAAAATTAAATGACAAACATTTTACAACACAGAGAAATTATTACAATTCAATTATCATTTTACTCATGGCGTTAGATGAAGATAAAGATTTAATTAATAAATATAATGATGAACGTGATCAATTAAATTCATTATACCTTGAAAAACAACAATCTGGTGTGATTTCTGACAAACAGAAAGAAGCCTTTATCTCCATAGATGAATTAAGAGCATTTATTGATATGATAAGAAAAGATTTAAATATTCCAAAATTAAAAAAGAAAGATACAATATCAGCAAATGAAAATAAACTATTGATGGCATACACGATATTATCAATATTAATTGAGAACCCTATGAGAAACGATCTCTCTAACATGAAGATCATTGGAAAGAAAGGATATAATTCTTTGAGTGATAAAGAGAAAGAAGACGATAACTATCTTGTAATTGAAAAAGGATCTCTTATGTTCTTATTGAACGATTATAAAACGAGCAAGAAGTATAAGGAAAAGACCATAACTATTTCAAAACCTCTTGAAAAGACTATAAGAATGTATATGAGAATAAATAAATTAGGTGTAGGAGATACATTATTTCCATTATCAAGAAATAGTATATCACAATTGTTAATCAAGACGAGTAAAAAATATATTCAAAAAAACATATCTACAACTATCATAAGGAAAATTGTAGCAAGTGATTTGCTTAAAGATGTTAAAGAGATGGAGCAGAAATTATCAAATAAGATGGGAACAGATATAGATACAATCAAAGATGTATATGTTAAAACATCTTCTTAATATTATCATTTTTAATTTTACATAATAGTTTCCATTCATCTCTTCCTCTATCCATTCTTCCACCCATGCCTTTAAAATATTGTTCTGGGTGATATTTCCAATATACAAAACCTTCTTTACCCCATCCATCATAAATACATCTCCAAACAAAGTAACATTCGGCCGTGGGATTATCTTTAATAAATTCTTCTGCTTCTCTTATCTTACCTAATTCAAATTGTAAATCTGGATAATCTCCAAACTTACATCTCCTTGTCTTTAATTCAACTTTAATTTTTTTATCATGTTTGAAGCCACGATAATCAAATTTATTAAATTCATCATTATCATCTGTTCTTGTATTATAAAGGTCACAATCAAAAAATTCATTAAGAAATGGTCTCGCAGTATCTTCACTCCTAAAACCAAATTGTAAATCTTCATCAAGTTTTTTAAAGTATTCGTTGTTCATTATTATTTATACTTAATAATTAGAAAAAAAAAATAGTAAAAAAAACGCATGATTAATTATTCTTCATCTTCAAAACTTAAAATATCCATTCTACCCCAGAAATCAAGAGATACTCTTTCCAATCCCCATCTATCCATATCATCTCTTTCATAATCTTCTTCCATCCATTCATTTAATTGTTTCATTTGTTTTACAACAAACTTAAAATCTTCTATACATTCATTTCTTAATTGTTCCTCTCTCGCTCTATCGGTTTCCATCTTTATAATATCCATAATAAGGTTGTTTGGAAGGTTTGAAAATATTGAAGGGGTGTTTGTCATTTTTTACTTATACTTTATAAAATATAAAAATCCTTTAAAATAAACGCACTTTGCGGAAAAATTAAATTATAAACCAAAGTGGCAAAAACAATAAATTATGGATGCCAAAATGGTTTATTAAATATCCAAAAACTTGTTATTGCCATTTTGGTTTAATCGAAGTTAATGACGAAATGACCATGTTTAATAACACACTTAATAAAATTCTTCTTAACCTTTAATTTACTTTTAACATGGATCTCATTCATAACCTCTGGTGTAATCTTTGGTTCTATATTGTAAAGTTTTTGTGGATCATTCTTTAATAATTTTAATGTTTTTCTAACTATCGGTAGATCACCATATTTGGATATTTGATTTGCTGTATTATATATATCAATAAGATTTTCAAATAAACTATCTTTAACAGAATATCCATTATTACAATAATGAATTAATTTTTTTGATTTAAATGTTATATCATCTCTTTCTTTACATGATAATAACTTCTTTGGATTTTTATTTTTTAAATATTTTCTTAAATCTTGAACATCATGAATTAAAAATGTATTGTCCTTTGGAATATGTATATAGTCTAATTTATATAATATATCCCATAGGTTAGTAGCGATCTCATGTTTATTATTCTTTTGTGATACTCCGATAGGAATGTTAAAATAGTTAATAATATATAGAAGTTCCTTCTTGCTATGAGACTTATCAATAATGGTATTATTTTTGGGCATTTTTTTAATATATACATATATATTTATTTTATATTTTTATAATAAAGGATGCCATATAATTCGGGAACACTTAAAGGTCAATTGACTACTACCGAGTTAAGAAAACTTATAAAAGCACATAATGTTCTATTCAAGATAAATGTTCCAAAGGGAGCTACACAACCCGAGTTGATTAAACTTATAAATGATAATGGTTATGGTGTTAATCACAAGACGAATTCATTATTTTTAAAATTTAAAAATATACCTCGTAAGATTACCGCTGACGATATACCTAAAAAGAAAGAACCAACACTATTAGAGAAACAGAAAACAGAGGAGAAGAAACAAGAAAAAATACAGAAGGAAAAGAAGAAGGTTAGAGAAATAAAGAAAGAAGCAATTAAACAAGAAAGAGATAGAGTTAAAGATAAAAAACCAGAACCACAACCAAAACCAAAACCAAAACCAGAACCAAAACCAAAACAGCAACCAAAACCAGAGCCAAAACCACAACCTAAGAGGAGGCAACTCGGTAAAACAAACAAACCAGATATCACCAATGTTAGAACAGAAAAACCAAAACCAGTCCGCAGAGTTATTGGAGATGTTAAAAAAGTTAGTGGAACATCTGTTCAAGATAATCCCAAATTAAGTGATATTAAGGTTGAAAAAAAATATCCCATGGTGAAGCCGAGTGAGGCAAAGTTCAAACTACCATCACAAACTCCTAAACCAGTAGTTATTGATAAAGATAAAAAACCTCCCAAGATAGATAAATCATATAAGATTGTAAAAATAAATAAATCAACATACCCATTAGATGTAAATAAATATCAAAATATAAGAGATATACCAACCAAAGATATATGGGATAATCTAGTAACTAAGAGGAGTAATATATTTTATCCTTGGTCAAGTATAGACTTATTTGCTGATATAATGTATTTCTATATCATAAAAGATAATAAAATAAAATGTATTCCACCAGTAGTTTCTAATATGTGTAAATATATTGGGCAAGTAAATAAATTAGATAAATATGGTAAAAAAATATCAATGGAAGTTGAAGTATCTGGTGAAAATAAAAAAGTAGATGTCAAGAAGTCTGCTTGGATATGTCGTCCAAATGAATTTATTATTAAATATGCTGAGGAATATGCTAAAAGATATTTAGAATGTAAAAAGAAGAATGAACCAGTCGCTATTCCAATTTCTAAAAGTGGAAGAAAAGATAGAACTAGCACACACGCAAATATGTTAATATTAAATCCATATCTTAATACAGCAGAACATTTTGAACCACATGGAAGTGAATATGGTGGGCAATGGTTAAAAGATAAAAAAACTGGAAATTCCAAGAAGTTTGTTCAGAACAATCGAGTTTGAAAACTGGTATAGATGCTATAAACAGAGAACTTAAAAGAATGGGAAGTAAAGAAAAATTAAAATATATACCTATGGAGGATGTATGTCCAAAAGACGCAGAAGGATTTTTAAATGGGTTACAATCTGGTGATTCCATTAATGAATTGGAAAGAGAACCTCAACTATTTGAAGGTGTCATTATTACAGAAATGGGTGGTTATTGTAAAATGTGGAGTTTATTTTTCATGGATACAAGAATGAAAACATTAGAAAGACCAGCAAGTGAAGTTATGAAGGAGATGATTAAAATGGCAAATAATACAATAACTTTTTTTGACCCAGTAAAAGGTGATACATACTTTGATAATAAAGTAACAAGGGAAACATATATAGAATTAATGAGAGGTATGAGTAAATATGCTTGGGAACAATTACAAGAAGTTTTGAAACAACCATATAATACAGCGGAAATAACAAAAGATGATTTAATTAAATATATTGATGAAAAGAAGAAACCAGTAGATTTATCTATGGATAAAAGATTGGGTGTAAGAACCGCAATAGAAAATCTTACAATTAAACTAATTAGTGATATAACAACTGGTGAAACATTTGAAGATAATCCAATCGATAAAGATGTTAAACTTGGGAATATTGTAAAAAGAGAAGAGAAACTTTTATCCAAAAAAAATTTACAAAAATTAAGAGATATAATGTTTAAGTTTTTAAATGATATAGAAAATAATGTTGATTATAGTGTATATAAAAAATATTATGATTTATATCTGTATGTTAATGAAGATAAAAATATGGATGACATACCAGTAAAAACAATCACAAAAAGAAAAGCAATATTAGATGCTTTAAAGTTTATTAAAAACTATTATGAGGGTGATGATGAATTTTTTGGTTCATTTTCCAATTCATTAAGGGAATTAATGATGACTTTTATGATATAGAAATTATAAACCATAGTGGCACAAACAAGATTTTTATATTTAAGAATAAATTATAAACCAAAATGGCCTCCATGACTAATTGTTTGTGCCACTTTGGTTTATAATTAAAATATATAATATATTAAATGAGCGAGATAGATTTGGAACATATTATAGAAGTAACCATGATAAGAAACAAGATTAATGATAATCCTATACTATTATCATTCTTTAATGAGTTGATAAGAATATGTAATAAGAAAGAAGTTAAGGTTGTATTGGATCTTGATGAGTTGAATGAATTTGATGAAGATATAAATACAACAAGTGATAGTGATGATGAGACATGGAGTTAATCAAAAAACTTAATTGTTTTTAATAATGTATCTTCTCGTTTATGTTTCTTGTTTATTTTTATATTTAAAAAAATGTAATAGTTTAAATTCTGTATTAGATTAATTTTATTTCTATCATATTTTTTTTGTAACATTTCATATTTATAATTAACCTTGATAATTTCTTGAATATCTTGTGGGAGGTTTATGTGATCAATCATCAAAAGTTTTTTATATATTGACATATATAATATTTAATATGTTATAAATCAAGAAATAAATATAGAAAAAGGGTTATAAATCTAATATTATGTATATAATATGGTCATAAATAGGGTAAAAATCTAATATTATGCCCCTATACGATATAAAATTATAATTTTATATCAAAAACGCCATTATTTTAGATTTATAGCTCTGTTTTGGAGTGTTTTTTGATATATTTTAACATTATTTTAGATTTATAATTGTTATTTATCATATACCCCCTTTAAGTTTTTTAATCCTACGATAAATATTGATTTTTATTTTTATACTTTATTATAGAAATACACGATATAAAAATATTTAGTATTTTTTAGATTTATTTTCTTTTATTTTTTGATGGTTGATTTTGTAATAATAATTCTTGGATAATTGAATTATCTAAAACTCTATCTCTTTCTATCTTGTAAATAATACAACAACCATCATCAACATTTGCCAATGATTGATCTGGATTAGTTATCATGGTTGTTATTTCACATACACTATTATCTTTTGTAATTGTAAATGTAGAATCACTGCCACCAGAGAAGAAATAATCGCCATAACCATTCTCTTTATTAACCAATGCGATAATGGGAAGATTAGCATTTCCATCTCTACCTCCTATATAACTATTTGACGATGATAATAATAAATCACTTCTTATACAATAATAAGGTCTTATCATTCTTCTTGGTAATTTAATTGCTCGTATATTTATGCTTGTTGTATTCTCCACAATTACTGGGTATAATGAATATCCACTTTTTCTATCTGCTTCACCACCACCGATTGGAAGATTATCAGATGCTCCATCTCGTCTATTACCAGCATAAATATTAACCCATCCTTCTAACATCATAGGGCATGGAACTTGTGTTGTATATTGAACAGCACCAAATCTATTCACTACAAAGTTTTTTGTTTCTGTTTCTACCAATTCAGAGTTAGTTGTTACATATTTTAATTTATCATTATTTAATGTAGATATTCGTGATGTATAATTATTTGTATCATCTAATGTAGGATTGAATTGTTCCCATGAAAATCCCATAATACCAAGTAACCCATAATAGAAAATATCTTGATTATAAGAATTACCGAGATTTAAAATAATTCCACAATTACTATCTATTATCGAATATGGGTCTATCGCTGGATTATTTGGTTCATATGCTACTGGTGACCATAATACTTTTCCACCACTTTCTACGATTGTCCAATTTTGTC
>Ga0099848_1000490_pt1 | contig 18673 bp, 16 predicted proteins | sample CB_VirMetaG_3_FD_78179 | JGI IMG/M metagenome (GOLD analysis project Ga0099848, IMG submission 78179) | Freshwater to marine saline gradient viral communities from Chesapeake Bay - CB_1508_1S Viral MetaG | ecosystem: Environmental > Aquatic > Marine > Coastal | place: USA: Chesapeake Bay...
AACTTACAACCCACAAAAAACAACAGGGCATAAACCTGTAAACAGTTATACAAAATCTATAAAGAATGGAACTGCTGATGGTGAAGTTTATGGAAAAACAGGTATTGTAAGTGGTGGTGGTAATACAGATAGATACCCAAGAAGTGTAATAACATTTGCAAGTGATAAACAAAAGAGTTGCTTACACCCAACACAAAAGCCACTATCTTTAATTGAGTATATGATTAAAACATATACTAATGAAGGAGATTTGATACTTGACAATACTTGTGGCAGCGGCACAACTTTATTTGGCGCAGCTAAACTTAAAAGGAATTACATAGGAATAGAGAAAGAAGAGAAATACTACAATATAACTATAAAAAGGTTAAGTAGTTTTTAATTAAACACCCTCACACATTTTGGATTATGATAGAAAAGATAATAGACGTAATAGAGATAAAGACAAAGGACAAGGTATTAACTGGTTGTTTATTGGATAAGTCAGGTAGCAAGAGATTTTTATTTACTGTAAAAGCAGGAGAAGAAGAGTACACTTATAATTTTTCTTTAGAAGGTGGATTCTTGATGTTTTGTGCTTTTGTAAGGTTAACATCTTGCACTGATGAGGTCAAGGAATTGATCTCTAACCTGGAGGAGAAGTTCAATACGGGAGAGTATGACTTTAAGATTAAAGGCTAGAGTCTATACAGTAATATATTGATATATCGTTTGTATCGTAAATAAACATTAATATGATTTTGGACAAAAGTAGTAAAATAATTGATTTAGACAAAATGATTTTATCCCATCAAATGTTCAGCCAAGGAAGCTTAAAGGAAGAGAAGAAGAAGCCGTATAAGCTAAGACTAATATTTGCGTGTAAAGAAATAAACAAAAATTTGTGCAAAACTTGTTACGGCATAAAAGATGATAATAATAATAAGTTTATAAATTGTGCGTGTGTGTAAATCTTTCGTGTTTTCGTTTTAAGTTTTAGCCCTATTACTTTTTAAGTATGGGGCTTTTTTATTTAATGTTATGAATCATTTAGGAGATATAGGAGAATCCTATGCTGAGTATGTTTTAACAAGTTTGGGTTATACTTTATTTTACACGAAGAGTGGTCATTGCCCTTTTGATTTAATTATAAAAGACAGTGATAATAATTTATACAAGATACAAGTAAAATATACTTCTTCTTTACAAAAGCGTAGTGATGCTAATAAGGGTTATTATAGGATAACTTTCAAGAAGGGTACTTCTGCTGTTAATTACAATAAATCCGATTTAGATTATTATATTTGCATAATAGATGTAAACGGTAAGAAGATTGTTTATATGCTTCCTTTTGGAGAGATTGATAAAGTTTTCAAACTTCCAGAAGATGGATTAAGTGAAAAGTATGAAAAATATAAGATATGGACAGATTAGTTTTTAGTAAGATAATAGAGTTAACTATTTTAAATAAGTCTTTAGGTAGCAATAATTCTTTCAAGTGGAAAGTAGGTAGCAGTTTGTATATTAATAAGAAAGAAGTTATTTGTTCTAGGATTGAGCAGGATCTAAATGGTTTTTATTTTGACAATCAGAATAGATGGTTGGTATATGTAAAAGTTCCAGGAGGGGATAGAGAGATGATGATAGCAGCTTATGAAAATGCTATGGTTGAAATAAAAATGGATGTTAGTGAACTTTTTTCTTTGTAGTTAATATTTTTTTTATATATTTACGTACATAATAAGAAAATAATTTTTAAAAAAAATAAAAAATGGCAATTGCAATTAATACAGTAGAAGTAAATTTAGTAGGCGGTGCTACTATTTACTTAATGAACAATCAAATCGTTGAAATCAAAGGTGAAGATGGAGCTTGTGAATTAACGATTGACGATCATGGAAATGGTTTAACTACTTACGAGAGTACTGATGACATCACAACAGCTGTAACAGGTTTATTAGCTTTAGCAGGATGTTTCATTACTGTTTCTACTCCAGGTGGAGATAGATACTTAAATGCTAACTTCATTAAAGGTTTATTACCTATTGAAGATGGTTCAGCTTCTTGTTACGTTAAGTACAATTTTGGATCAAGTATTTACAGTAAGTTAGTTGAAGTTTCAGAACCAATTGCAACAGTAGAAGGTTATATTTCAGCATTATAATATATAAAAATATCCGTTCTTTTTAGTCTTCAAACCGAATAACCAAATGTAAAAAGTCCCTCTCTTAACTGAGGGGGATTTTTTTTTAAGTTAAAATTTAAATCAAATAAAATGAAAAGACCTAAAATAATTAAAGACAGAGAGTGTGAACAATATGTAGATTACTTAGAGAAACTTTTGTACAATTACAGAAGTGACCAAGTAGTAACAAATTCATACATAGCGTTAAAAAACTTTATTTACGAAAACAATAAAGTAATTTCAAAAGCTGTTTTAACAGAAGAGACGATGAACGACAAAGATGAAAAGTTCATTGACAGAGCAACTAAATACACTGACAAGTTGAGTGATTATGTAAAATCCTTATTAGAGTTAGAAGATAAAATCAAGACTTTAAGTTTACCAAAAGGTGTTAATAACCAAGAAGCAGGAAGTATTTATGAAAAAGTAATGTAATGAATATATCATTAACAAAAGGTTCTCAAAATCCAAAAACATTTCAACGACAAAGAGAAATAGAGGTTGAGGGTAATGTAGAATATGTTATTACATTACCTGAGCCTCCTTCTTATAGGAGCATATTAAATTACAATCTACCGATTAAGGAACAGAAATGGATGATTCCAGATGACATACCAACAGAGTATGAATTTGACAATTGGGATGATGATCGTAAAATAGGTTTCTTAAGAAGAGAAATAGACAGGAGGAAGAATGGAGTTTTCATTTACATAAATGGGAACTTAGAGTATTTAACTGGACATCATTATTTTTATTTAGCTTATTGGAGGATTGATGGAGTTGTTCCTTATTTTAAGGATTCAGATAGAGATTTCTTTTATATTCAATATTGGACTGAGCAGTTAAGCAACTGTTTAGGATGGCAGCAAGTGACTAACCGTAGGGATGGTAAAACGGGTAAGAGTACGGCTATATTATATAATACTATTTCATTAAAGGAAAATGCCAATGGAGGTATCCAAAGTAAGACGAATCCTGATGCAGCAGGTATATTCAGGAAATTAATTTTATCGTGGCAGAAACTTCCTCATTACATGAAACCTACGGATTCAGGTGAGACTTTCCCAAGTAAAGAATTAAAGTTCCAAGAACCAGCTAAAAGAAGTTCTAGAGGAGATAAGAAAAAATATGCTAAAGTATTAAATAGTAGGATCAACTATATGCCTTCTGTAGAAGAAGCTTATGATGGTAGTAAATTAGTTTTTTATTATGATGATGAGTACGGTAAGACTACGGAGGTAAATATTTATGACAGATGGCAAATTGTTAAAGAGTGTTTAGTTCAAGGTAGAACAGTAATTGGTAAGAGTATCCATACGACTACAGCTGAAGAGATGGAAACAAAGGGAGGGGATAAAGCTAAGCAATTATGGGATGAGAGTAATTTAATAGAAGCTCAGAAGATTGGAAGAACAATGACCACTACAGGTCTTTTAAGATGGTTTAAGAGGGCTTCTTATGGATTAGAGGGATTTATAGATGAATATGGATATAGTGTAGAAGAAGACCCTGAAAAACCTGTTATGGGTATGCACGGTGAACTTATCAAAGAAGGTTCAAGGACTTGGATTCATAAAGAGATGTTAGGTTTAAAAGGCAGGGCTTTAGCTTCTTTCAAGCGTAAATATCCAATGACTATTAATGATGCTTTCCTTGATGAGGGTAAACAATCTCCATTTGATGTAATTAAGTTAAATGAGCAAATCGGATATAATGACACACTTCATAATCTTATTATAAGAGGGAACTTCGTATGGAAGGACAGAGAGAATAAGCAAGTAGTATGGGAAGCCACTGAGAGTGGAAGATGGAATATGTTGATATTACCTCCAGCTGAGAAGAGGAATAACAGAGCAATGGGGAGAAGGATAGTAGAGCCAGGTAATCAAGATTTATATGTGAGTGGTTGTGACCCTTTTGACCATAGGTTTACTTCTGATGGAAGAAAGTCTAATGCTGCTAGTTATGTATTTAGAAGGTTTGATCCTTTAGACCCAGATATGAGTGATACATTTATTTGTGAATATATCAATAGACCTCCTACTCCTGAGATGTTTTATGAAGACATGATGAAACAAAGTGTATTCTATGGGTGTAAACTATTGTGTGAAAATAACAAAATGGGTTTAATTAACTATTTCAGGATGAATGGATTTGAGGAATATCTAATGGATAGACCTGAAAGCACTCATACGGGATACAGTCAGAAGAAGCAAAAAGAGAAGGGTATTCCTTTTTCGGGAGATGCTGTAAGACAAGCTGCTGTAGATGTAACTGAAACTTTTATTTATAAGAACACTGGTTTAGATTATGATAATAATGTTTATGGTAAAGTTTATTTCAACAATTTGTTAAAATGTTGGTTAAAATTTAATCCAGAAAAGTGGACAGAGTTTGATGAATTTGTAGGATCTGTGTTATGTTTATTTGCTGCTAGAGATAGTATTACGAAGAAAAAAGCAGTAAAGCAAAGTTTTTCTATAAAAACTTATAAAGCAAAGTCTTGGAATGTTAGATAATTAATTTATATTTGTATATTTGTGTATATGATTTTTTTTTATTAAAGGATAATTATGGTGAACCAACCAAGTAACATAAACTTTCCAAATAGACTTGCTCCTGCTTCAGTGAAGAAAGAGTTAAAGTATGGAGTTGCTATGGCACGTGCTATTTATAACAGATACAAGTATGATGATACGAGTATTTATAACAAGATTGCACGTTTTGTAGAAAACAGAAAATATGCAGAAGGATTACAAGATATAGATAAGTTTAAAGATTTATTAGATTTAAATGGAGATGTATCTTATTTAAATTTAAATTTCCAGTCAGTAAGTTTAATTCCTAAGTTTGTTCAGATTGTTGTTGGTGAAATGATTAACCAAGAATACTCTATTGTAGCTAATGCAGTTGACAAGACTTCTTTAGAGAGGTTTGAAGAAATGAAGAATGAGATTTATGCTAATATGCTATTAGCTGAAACTTCTGCTATGATTGAGGAAAAGACTGGAACTTCTTTAGTTAATGGAGAGTTCCCAGTATTCAAGGATAAAGAAGAGGCTGATATTTACATAGATACTACATTAAAACAAGCTATTGAGATTGCAGTAGAGACGTGTGAGCGTTTTGTATTAAACAACAATGATTACGACACAACAATCAAAGAGAGATTGATTAGAGACCTAGTTGTAATCAAAATAGCAGCTACTAGAGAGTATTTTGATTCTAATGGAGATATTAGAGTTAAGTATGTAGATCCAGCCAATTTAGTCATTCCTTATACTACAGACCCGTATCATAGAGATTTAGAATACGCTGGAGAAGTTATTAAAATGACTTTTACTGAATTTGTAGAATTAGCAGGAGATAAATTTACAGCTGAAGAGTACAGACAAATTTATGCAAGAGCAGGAGGAGATGTAAATACTATCAATAGTACTTGTGATGAGTATGGTAGATATTATCCAGTAAATGATTACAATACACATTTCAAAGATTTATACATTACGATGTTAGACTTTGAATTTGCTAGTAATAATCATAATATTACAAAAGAAAAACAATATATCAATGATGAAGATTTCTTCATGAAAGATAGAAGTGAAGGTTATGAACCTCCTAAAAATTCAAAGAAGAAAAGAGAAGTTATTTCTCAAAATTACAAAGTATTCTATGAAGGATTATGGGTAGTAGGAACTGACTTCATTTTAGATTATGGATTACAGAAGAATATGAGTAGACCAAGAAAAGGTGGTGCTTATTCTGGAAAACCTAAATCAAGATATAACATTATTGCTCCAAACATTTATGACTCTGAGAATAAGTCGATGGTTGAGAGTATGGTTCCATTTGATGACAATATTACTTTAGCTAACCTTAAGCTTCAACAAGCTATGGTTAAGGCTAGACCTGCAGGGGTCGCTGTAGATGCTTCAGCTTTAGAAGAAGTTCTACGAGGAAAGGGTAATGAGTTTTTATCAGCTACAGAAGTATTAGAAATATTTGACCAAACGGGTAACATTTATTACCGTTCTACTTCTTTAGAGAGTGAAAATGGAGGTATGATTAATCAGAAGCCGATCATGGATTTACCTAATGGTTTACATGAATCGGCTTTATATTTTGTTCAGATATATAATCATAACTTAGAAATGATTAGAAATATTACGGGTATCAATGAAGCTCGTGATGGTTCTACTCCAGATTCTAAGGCTTTAGTTGGAGTACAGAAAATGGCTGTTAATATGAGCCGTAATTCAACTAGATTTTTAAATGAGGCGTATTTATTTTTGTATGAAAGATTAGCTGTTGGTATAGCTTTAATGCTTCAGACAAAAGCTATTGCAGATGGATTAAAAGGTTTTGAATTAGCTTTAGGTAAGGAGAATATTGATATTCTAATGATTGCTAAGGATCTACCTTTCTCAGAAATAGGAATCAGAATCCAACCTTTACCAGATGCGGAAGAGAGGGCTTATTTAGATGGTCTTATCCAACAAGCTTTATCAACTGGAAGTATTGAGTTGGAAGATGCTATGTTTATCAGAGATACTTCTAAAATTTCTGTCAAGAAGGCGACACACTTATTAAAGAAACTAAGAAAAGATAAACAAGAGCAAGAGATGAAGAAATCTCAAATGTTATCAGAACAAAATGCTCAGGTACAGACTCAATCTGCTATGGCAGTAAAACAAGCTGAAATGGAGTTACTTCAAATGCAACATCAATTTGAGATGCAGAAGTTAGCAGCAGAGTTCCAATACAAAATGGAGTTAGCTAAGTTAGATGGAAGAGTAAAAGCTGAAGTTGAGATGGTTAAAGGAGAAGAGAAGATGGAACAGATTGCAGCAGCTATGGCAGCTAACATGGATGATACAGAGGCAAAAGGGGGCATGAGACAGCCCTCTATATTCTCTAAAGCTCCAGGAGGAAAATCAGATACTAGGAATTTTGATTAAAAATAATTTGCTTATATGAATTTTTTTTTATATTTGCACGTATAGTTAAAAATTAAATTAAATAAAAATGGAAAAAAGTTTTTTAGACAGAATGGCTGAGTCGGGTGACTTAAAGATTGTAGATGCAGATAAAGATATTATTGATAATGATGTTAATGATCTTCCTACAAATGATGAGTTACAAGAAGAAGTTGTAGATACTCCTACACCAGAAGAAGTTCCTACACCAGAACAAACTCAACCTTCAGATAATACAACTGTTGATAATACTGAATACACAACAAAGATTCAGGAGTTAGAAGCAGAATTAAGTTCTTTGAGAGAAAAAGCGGAAAGACAAACTATTGAAGATTTGTATGACGAAGAGTCTGTGTCTTTATTAAAGAAAGTAATGGAGACAGGATTTGACATGAATAAGTTAAAAAATATTGTAGATGTTCAAACATTAGATGTAGACTCTATTGATACTTTTGATGCTATTTCAAAGTTCTTACAAAAGAAAGATGGTTTATCTCCAGAAGAAATTAAACTAGAGTTAAAAGAGTATCGTAAGTTAAAATCAGAAGACGTTGAGTTGATGGATGAAGATGAGAGAGATAATTACGATGCTAAGATGGCTAAGTTAAATAGGTTAGAGCGTGAGGCTAAGACTTATTTAAAAGGTTTAAAAGATTCAGATGAATATAAATTACCAATTCCAAAATCTGTTGATAAAGAAGCTGTTAAAGCAGCTCAAGAGAAACAAGCTCAAGAGATGGAGGAATTGAAAAAGTTATATGCTACCCACGTTGACAAGCACATTGCTTCAGTTTCAGAATTGAATATCCCTATCAGTGATAAGGAATCATTCAAGTTTAAAATGAACGATGAGCAGAAGGCAAAGGTAAAAGAAGCGATGATAGGTATCAACAACTATTACACAAACTTCACAGATGAAAAAGGTATTCAGTTTGATAAAATGACAAATGCACTAGCTGCAAGTATTTTATTACCTGATATGTTAAAGTCAGCTATGAATAGTGTAGTGAACAAAGGTGAGGAAAAAGCTATCAAGGAAATCAACAATGTTGATCTTGGTAAAGATTCTAAGTCTAAGAGTTCAAGTAGTGGTGTTGAGAGTATATTGTCAGAGTTTAGAAAAATACAAGGTTTTTAATTTTAAAAAATTTTTACAATGGCTATTTCATTACCATTTCAAGCAGGTGGCTACGGTACACAAGCTAATTACAACTTTATCTCCTCTATGGGGATTCACAAACCAGATATTGACCCAGTTTTAACTGAGGCTTATGGTTCACAGTATTTAACAGGATTCTTCACTTTAGTTGGTGCTGAAAAACCTGTATCTGCATTAAAGTATTCTCACTTCGAGGAGGAGAGAATCATGCCTAAGATTAAGGCTACTACAGCTGGTGCTGGTGCTGGTGCTGCTGCTACATTCACTTTGGATGCTGCTGCTACTTTAGCTATTTCTCAACAGAATCCATACATTGGTGCTTCTACTGATGATATGATTTCTCCAAGAGTAGGTGATACTATTCATATTAAACCAGCTTCAGGTTTAGTTACTGCAGGTACTTACATCGAGGCTCTTGTAACTTCTGTTAACAAGTCTGCTGGTACTTTCGTTGCTTACCCTACTCAATCAGGTGTTTCTACTCCTGCTATTGGTACTGCTGATGAAATTATCATCATTGGTTCTGCTTTTGGTGAAGGTTCATCTCAGCCTGAGTCTATGAACTCAAGAGTAAAAGAATACACTAACACTCTTCAAATTTCTAAAGAAACTTTCTCTATCACTAACACTGGTAAAGATGTTGTTCAGTGGATTGAAGGAGTTGGTTTAAACGGTAAGAAAGGTTACTTCTGGACTGTAAAAGGTGAAGCTGATACTTACAAGAGATTCTTGAATAAGAAAGAATTAACTATGCTTGTAGGTCAAGGTTTAACTAACACTACTTTAGCTGATGTTTATGCAGCAGCAGGTGAGCCTATTACAATGACTAAAGGTTTAATCCCATCTATCTTAGCTGGAGGTAACAACTTCAACTATTCTTCTGCTACTGGTTTCACTAAACAAGATGCAGAGATTATGGCTAAGACTTTAGATAAGCAAAAAGGATCTAAATCTAACATGATTGCAGCAGGTATGAACTTGTCTATTGATATTGACAACGCTATGGCTGACTACAACACTGCAGGTGCTATTTCTTACGGAAACTACACTATGGGGCAAGAAGCTTCAAGAGCGTTTGAATTTAAGTCTTTCTCAGTTGGTGGTTATACTTTCAACAAGAAAACTTTTGATGCGTTCAACGACTTACAGACTTTAGGTGCTGAAGGTTTTGGATACGCTGATGAGGCGATGATTATTCCAATGGATTCTACTATGGATAAAGGTTCTAACTCAAGAGTTCAGGCTCTTAGAACAAGATACTTAGTAGGTGAGAATGGTCAGAGATATGACGAAACTACTGTAGTAAACAACTTCCAACAAGCTGGTGGTAAAGATACATACGATGTATTCTACAAAGCTGCTTGTGGTTTCGAAGCGTTTGCTTTAAACAGATTCGGTTACTTGAAAAAAGCTTAATAAGTTTTTTAAATACCAAAAGGGGAGGGTTCGCTCTCCCCTATTTTTTTACAAATTAAATTAAAATAAAAATGGAATCATTAGTTAAGCCAGTAGCAGGTGCTACAATCAAAAATTCAGAAAACATTATTTTTTCTATTCTAAGAGTAGGACAAGAAGTTCCTCCTTCAGTTCAAATTCCAGCAGTTGATGAAATCTACATGAAGTGGACAGATAAGGAAGGAAAAACTCAAGAAGGATTAAGAACTATTAGATATTCAAAAGGAGAAAGTTCTATCTTTGCAGATGAGCAAAGCCCAATGGCTCAGAAGAATATTGGTGAGATCATATTCTTTAATGGTGCAAGAGCAGTTAATAGAGCAGAAGCTACTTTGTTAAAGTATTTAAATTTTTGTTCTTACAATAGAAAAAATGCAGAATTTAAGTTACCTGGTAAACCTACATTATTTGAAGAAAATCAAGCAGGTAGAATAAGTATGGAGTTCTTAGATAAAGAACAAAAGAAGTCAAAGTTAAAATCTTATGTATTTGATATGCCTGAAGATGAGGCGTATGGATTAGGTTTATCATTTGGATTAAACTTCCCTAAGACAGAAGAAAACTTAGCTAGATTGAAACAACAGTTCATTGCCATGATTGACTATGACTCTGATAAATTTCAGACAGAGATTGAGAGTGATTTAAGAAAAAGAAAACTTGTTTTATTAAAAGCTATTGAATATAAGATTATTTCTTTAGATAAAGCTACAAATAGTATTTTCAATGAAATAGGTGCTAAAACTAGAATCTTAGATTGCAAGAGTTATGTTGATGCTTTAGAATATTTTGCTCAAATCTCAATAGACAGAGAGCAGTATAAAGAAGCTTTCAATGATATTGAAGCTCAGGTTAAATTGAAAGAAGAGTCTTCAGCTCCTAATCCAGAATCAGAATCAGTTAAAAACTTATTAACAGAATGTTTAGAACTTGGAGTAGTTGTTAAGAACTTTGGTAATTTCGATGCAGCCAATGGTACTATCGGAAGAATCGGAAAAAATGAGCAAGATACTATCAAGAAGTTACTAAAAGACCAGTCTTTAAGAAAGAAATTAGAAGGCTTTTTAGCTGAGGCTAAAGCAGATAAAAAATAAAAGTAACTAAATATTTTAAAAGAAAGTTAGAAAAGAGGTACGAGTTACCTCTTTTTTTTATATATTTACTTGCAATAACCGTTATTATTTTATATAAGATGTTGACATCCTCTCAAATTAATGTTTCTTTTAACCTAGACACTGGTAAATTTGTATTTACCGATGTTACTGATTATACAGCACAAGGTGTTCTATTATCAGATATTACGGGCGTAATTAAAGTTACTGCTCCTAGTGGTATTGTTTATTCAGGTGGATCTCCAGATATAGATGGAAGTGTATCAAGAACAAATACAACTACAATCCTAATTCCTTTAACAGGAAGCGGAGTTCCAGAAAAAGGTCTTTATACTTTTGAATACACTGCTACTGATGGAGTAGATACAGTTGTTTATAAAGTAAATTACACTTATTCTTATACAGCTCCTACAGTAACTATTGAAGCTACTGCTGATTGTGTATCTCCTGAACTTGTATCTACAGATACGACAAGTTATATGTCAGGTACAACTACTCCTTCAACAATGTTTTCTATTGTAGATGCAGATGAAATTGCAAATACTTTCACGATTGCAGGAGAGAAGATGGGGTTACTTACAGCAGGTGACACATTTAATATAATTAACTCTACTGCTAACGATGGAGAATATACAGTAGTAAGTATAGCTTATAATGGAACTAACACTGTAATAAGTGTAGCAAACGTTCCTGATGGAACAGATGATGGTACATTAGTTACTAAGACAAATACTATTTATTATCCTCAAGTATTAGGATTAAGTCCTTTAGTAGGATATACTACTATTAATTCAACAAACGTATTCTATACTGAAACTCAAGAGTTCAAAGTAGTTACTAAATCTTTCTATGATTTTGGAAATGGAATCAGTGTAGTAGATACAACTTCTGGAACAGCGGAATTAAAAGTAGATTGTGATGTTAGACTTTGTGAAGTTTATTGTTGCATAGATTCAGTATTAAAAGCATATTTAAATCAAAGAGGAGTTAATGATGTATTATCTAAGAGATATTTAGAGAAATACATTTTAGCTACAAGCCATTTATCAGCATTAAGAAATGCTTTTGAGTGTGGTAAGAATAATGATGTAAATACTTTAGTAAGTGAAATTTTTAGAGTTACCGAGTGCAATCCTGATTGCAGTTGTTCTGATGGAACTCCTACTCCTATTACTGGTGTTGGTGCTGCTAATATTACAGAGGTTCAATCAAGTGGAAATGGTATTTTAGTAGGTTCTACAACAGTAGGAAATAGAACTACATATACTTTGAGTTTATCTCAATCTATCTTAGACCAAATCGCAGCAGCTACAGCTACTTCAGTTGTAACTTCAACAGATTTAAGTATAGATGTTGTTGCGAATACAGTAGGAAGTGTTACGACTTACGATCTAAGTATTCCGAGTTCTACTCCAATTGTTGCTCCTAAGGAATTATATTCTTTTGAAGTTTTATTAGAGTTTACTCCAGGAAGTTTATCACAACCAACGGCAACTATTCAAAATGAAACTTTCCAAAACCAGGATAACCTACAAACTCCTACTTTCACATTCTTAAATACTGCAACAAGTATTTATAACCCTTTTAGTTTTAAATTAGAAAACTTCCAAGTTTCTAATAATGATACATATAAGGTTTATATGAATGTAGTAGATACAGTAGAACACACTCCTAATGGAAATTTATTAAGTTATCAACAAAAAGGTTATAAGTTAATTCCTATAACTTCAACTGCTTCAGGAGAGATATTTGGAGGTTTCCAAAGTACTTCTTATTTTTCATCAGCTAATAAGATGGCTAATTACGGAATACTACAAAACTTCACAACTATAAAGTTAAACGTATTAATTATTGAATAATGAGTATAGCAACAGCAATGAGTAAATATGGGTCAGGCGTAGGATATATCTACGCTGTAGACTCAGCAGGTAATATAATTGAGTCAGTACAGAACTCTACTTTTGGAAGACAAGCAATAGAGTCAGCAGCTTTATTATCAAGTCCATTGACATCAAATGTGTCAGCATCTTCAACAGTAGAAATTGCTTCAGGTACTGGAACTATCACTAATTTATCTTATGATGGTGTAAGTATCTTTAATACAGGTGTTCCTGTAACAGGTGCTACAACAGCAGATTTAGCGGTAAACTTAAGAGATGCTATCAACGCATACATTAGCGTACCTAACTACACAGCGGTTTCTTCTGGAAACTTTGTAACCGTTTATGCTGATCCTACAGAAGGTTCAAACTTAAATGGTGTTTCAAGTGTAGGAGCAGTAACGGGTACATTAGTAATGAACGTTGGTGAATTAAATGGAGGTACTAATACTTCAGATGATGTTGATTACCAAACAGGATTCAACGTATATTTAAATCCATCTCCAACAGCTTCAGCAACAAGTTTAACGGGTGCAACAGATGTTACAACAGCTGTAGTAAGAAGATCGGCTTCTACTCCATTTATCATATCTAATGTTTCAATTTCTTCTAACTCTATTTCAGTAGACAGAAAAGGAACTATCAATATTATAGATGTAGATACAGAAGGAGCTATTGCTGCGGATGATTTAACAACTATCACTACTGGTAATTTTACTAATGGTGATATGATTATTTTAAGAGGTGCAAATCCTGCTAGAATAATAACAGTACAAGAAGGAGATAACATAGAATTAGGTAATAATGCAAATTTCGTATCGGGCGACAAAGATAGTGGCTTATGTTTACAATTATTTGATAATGTTTGGTATGAAGTTTTTAGAACTCCTGCTAACAGTATATCAGTTTCTACATTAAGGTCTGCAGGTATTCCTCAACCAGTTCCAGGAGTACAAGTTTCGGCTATTAATTTAGCAGGAGCTTCAACAACCATTACAGCAGGTGTTGATAAAGGATATTGGGCTTTAACAGGTTCAGGAACTTTAACAGGTAATGTAGCTTACAATTTAGCAGCAGGAACTATAGAGGGTGACACAATTTCTATTAGGATGCCTGGTAACATAACACTAGGAGGTTTTAATATCAGTTTTAATGGTGTTACATTAACTCAGCAAAAAGCTACATACGGAGCATTAATAGTATTTGTGTGGGAAGGCTCTTCTTGGATTCCTTCTTTATTTGATTTAGGTAATAGTATTGATTACGCTACTTCAACTGAATTAGCAACTAAGGAAGATTCTTTAGGTAATCCAGCAGCTGATGGATATGTATTATCTTCAACAACAGGAGGAACAAGGTCTTGGATTCCAAAAACAAGTGATGTTTTATTATCTAGTGATAATGTAACAAGATTGTCAAGTGCTGGTTTATTAACAACAGCTACAACATATACAATCCCAGCAGGAACATTAACAGATGGATCTTCAGTTACTTTAGAAGTTGTTGGTTTCTTTGCAGCTAATGCTAATGCTAAAAATGTTTACATTAAGTTTAATGGAACTACTTACTTAGCTAATATTATAACAACTACTCCTAACAGTAGCTATTTCACTATAAATTTCTGCTTGTATAATTTATCAAATACAACAGCAAAAGGAGGAGGAAGTATTATTATGGATAATTATCCTAATGAATCTTCTTATAATCAAGCAGCAGGATTAGACTTTACAGCAACAAGTTATGATATAACTATAGAGTTCGCAGGTATCGCAGCTAATGATGTAACTGTATATATGAGTAAGATTACTAAATACATAGCATAATGAACATAGACCAAGTATATAGATTTCTACAATACTTATCAAATAAGAGTCAATCGGGGTACTTAACCCCGAAAGACTTTAATTTGTCTTTACCTAGAGCATTGAATGAATGGGTAATGAAAAGGTATAATAATGTAAATGCAAATTCTCCTAGTGAGCTTGGTTGGCAAAAGAATCAAAAAATCACAGACGATTTAAGATTTTTACTAGAAAGAAATAAAGTAGTTCAAGTTAATCAGAATGGAGAGATGCCTTTACCTTCTGATTATTTGCATTTAGATACTATCAATTATAAGTACTCTTGGATTGATGACGAGATGGTGACACAATTTGAATTAAGACCAATAGACATAGTACGTAATAGTGAAGTAGCAGACTTTTTATCTAGTAAGATATATAAGAAGAAGATACAGAATAAACAATATGCTATTGCGGCTGTATATTCAAATTATGTTCAGATTTACCCTGAGAATATTCAGAGAGTAGAATTAACTTATTTAAGAAAGCCAAAAGATCCTGTATGGGCGTTTACAGTAGTAAATAGAAAACCTGTTTACGACCCAATCAATTCTGTTGATTTAGAAGCTCCAGAAGAAGCTGTAAATGAAATAGTAATGATGTGTGCATCTTATTTAGGAATGAACCTTAGAGAGGCTGATTTAGTACAATACAGTGAAACTTTAAAAGACCAAGGAGTTTAATAAATGAAAGATACTAGATATTTAATAGCGGAACAAGCTCAAAGAATCCTTAATGGAGGAGCTACTACTTCTGATACAGAGGTTAGAATAGAGGAATTGGTTATTTTCGTAGACCAAGCTTTTGCTAGTTTCATCAAGACTGCTTATTTCGAAAACAGGAATGATGGTGAGAATTATGTAAATGGTACTTTTATATACTCATTTATAGAGGATGTTAAATTTGATAAATTAAGAAAAAGATATTATGCTAATATACCTTCTGCTTATGTTAACCTGCCTAATGGCATTGGTTTGTACAGCGTACATCCAATTGAAGATGACACAGATAGTTTCATCCCTATAAATACAATGTTTCTTTCTTTAGGATCTGGATTATCAGTTTCAAGTATGGAAGGAAGAAAATCTTATTTTATTGAGAATAAGAAACTTTATTTAGCAAATCTTTCTCCTGATTTCTGTACTAAGCAAATTATAATGAAATTAGTTGGAGGTATGCAGTCTGACAATGAGTTTGATTTTGATATATCAATGGATATGCAAGGTCAAATAGCTTCTTCTGTTGTAGAGTTATATATGACACAAGCTCAATTACAGAAAGATGCAATTACTGATAATGTTAAAAATAACTAACAATGACATTAGATCAAATAGTAAGAGAATATTTAATTGAAGCAGCTGAACCTGAGCATAAATATTTCCGAGCTTTACAGTTCGGAATTTCAGGTTTAAGGGAACTTCATTATGATGTTACAGGTATTCCTGTAATAAAAATATTAGATGTTAATTCAGATGACACGGTAGATTTACCTGGTGATTATTTGAATTATGTAAGAATAGGTTTTACTGATGGTTCTGGTAATTTTAGAGATTTAGGTGTTAATAGAGATATTGCATTAAATAGAACTTTAGATGATTGTGGATTACCAGGAAACAGAATCCCTGAGCCTTCACCAGACCAAAGTAATATTCCTTATATGTCGCAAGTAGATATATATTCTTCTCATTTTAGAAACGGGCAGAATATAGGAAGATATTATGGAGCAGGAGGTGGAAATAATGTTAATGGATATTTTAAGATAGACACTATTAATAATCAGATTCAGCTATCAGGTTATTCAGGAGGTGGCACAATTACCTTAGAATATTTATCAGATCCAACAAAAGCGGATGGGCAATTTACTGTCCATCCTTTTGCAGTTGAAACATTAAAATGTTGGATTAGTTGGAAGATGTCTTCTAGCAATAGAAATATTCCTATGCAAGATGGTTTATTAAAGAAAAATGAGTATTTTAGAAACATCAAAATACTAAGAGCGAGATTAAGGTCTTTAAGTGTTCAAGACTTACTTCAATCTTTTAGAAAAGGGAATAAACAATCTCCTAAATTTTAATAAATGGCTACAGAAGAAAGACACTTCTTTAAAGGAATGGACTTTGACTCGGAAGAGAGATTCATTCAGGATGGTTATACAAGGAAGAATATAAATGTAAGAATGGGTACACCTGAGAGCAATTCCACTGGAGTTGCTTTTAATGTGTTAGGAAATACGTTGATTCCAAATGTTGATTTACCTTCAGGAGAAAATATAGTAATTGGTTCTCATTGGTATGAGTCAAGAGATTTAAATTATTACTTTGTTTATAATGAGAATGGGGATCATGGTATTTATGAGTATAATCATGTATCAAGTAAGATAACTAAAGTTGTAATATCTTCTGTTTTAAACTTTAGTAAGGATAATTTAATTACTGGAATAAATGTAGTTGAATTAGATTTTGAAAATGATTTATTGTATTGGGTAGACGATATTAATCCTCCAAGAAAAATCAATATTCAAAAAGCTAAATCAGGTGCATATACAGCTATTACTGAACAAGTTATAGATGCTATTAAATATCCACCGTTATATCCTCCAATTTGCGAGTTTAAAAATGATGGTACTAGGAATATCAATTTATTAGATGAAAAGATATATCAGGTAAAAGCTAGATATATTTATGATGATAAAGAGGTGTCTGCATTTTCTCCTATTTCATTACCTGTTTTACCTGCAGGTGAATTTGGTAATTATATTGAGATTAAAGTTCCTATAGGATCGCAGGAGGTGACACAATTAGAATTAGCAATAAGACTAGGAAACAACTCTGACTTTGTAAGTATAATAAAACAGAAAGTAAATAGATTTACTATTAGCGGTAATTACTATGTATATAACTTTTATAATGATAAAACATACAATGTAATTAGCTTACCTGAATCTAATAAGTTATTTGATAGTATTCCAAGAATAGCAAGAACTCAAGAATACACTAAAGATAGATTATTCTATGGTAACATATTAGAGGGCTATGACAATGTAGATGTAGATACAAGTATTGATATATCTTTTGAAGATGTAGTAGAGCCTAATAAGAATACAATCATGGGTACTTTAAGTATTATGAACCCATTTGTATTAGATGATAAATACGATACGTATCAGCCTATTTACCAAGACTCAAATGGAAATATAGTTTGGGGAGGATATGATAATGCTTTAAGTGTTGGTAACCCGACACAATTTAGACAATCATTACCATTAGGAGGATTTGTTGTTTATTTAGCAGGTACAGATTATTATGCTATTACAAAACAGATTCCTTGTGGAACTCCATCATTACAAGATCCTAATACGGGAGTATATACTACTCAGGATAAAGGAAGAATAAGAGACCAAGTAGAAGCATCTTCTAACTCGTCTTTAGATTATTACGGAGAGAATAGAGGCTCAAGAGTTTGGAGTTACTTTGAGTTTAATGATGTTCCTGATGGAGAGTATGTTTTAAGAGTAGCATCTCATAAGACTACTCAGTCTGATTTATTATCTCCAGATAGAAGATACCAAAAAACATCCACTAATACCGTAAGAGTAAATGGTGTTAATGGTGCAACAGAAACTACTGTAGTTGTTTCAGGAGGTCAGATAGTTCATTTAAGAAGAACAGAGATAGCTGATTTAGTAGAAGCAGGTAGGTTAAACCCTAAAGATGTTCATACTCTAACTGGTTACTTAACAGATTCTGATAACTTAACAGATGACACAGTAAGTTCATTTTTAGATAGTAGTAGAATTACAAATGCTTATGCTTTATACGCATACTCTGGTATTCCAACTATGAATAGTAGAGGAGATTCTTTAATAAAGATAAATTACAATAGTTATTCAACTTCTGAATTAGGAGTTAAATCTGACCATAATGGTTATTTCTTTTTAATTAATGAAGACTCACTACCTGCTTTAAGTGGTTGTTTTGTAGGTGCTTATAAATCTTCATCTTACAGCTATTACAATATAACAGACTCAGGCGACCCTGCTACTCCGAATCCTTCTTTAGGTTCAGGAAAAACAGCGGAGATTGTTGTGAG
>Ga0099848_1000491_pt1 | contig 18662 bp, 17 predicted proteins | sample CB_VirMetaG_3_FD_78179 | JGI IMG/M metagenome (GOLD analysis project Ga0099848, IMG submission 78179) | Freshwater to marine saline gradient viral communities from Chesapeake Bay - CB_1508_1S Viral MetaG | ecosystem: Environmental > Aquatic > Marine > Coastal | place: USA: Chesapeake Bay...
GGATATAAAGACTTTGCATCCGATGACATAAAAAAGTATATCCAAAAAGTTGAAAATATGGGACTCGCACAAACAATAGGAAATGGCAAGGTATATAGAAAAACTACATTTACCGGATTCGCTGGTCCAAACTCTGCTACTGACATTCTTTTCATTGAAATCCCATCACAAATGATTACAGTAGATAAAATAATTATTGTTCCAGATACCGATATAAGGTGGAGGAATTATAAAGTTACGTCATTTGGTTGGGCATCTTCTTTTTCTACTAATATTTTTGAATATCCAAACATAGAACCACTAGACCTTTCTGCGGTTTCATCGAATATAGAAATTCCAATGAATGGAAAGCCGGGTTCAGAAGCACGTTTTGCCTGGATAAATATTCTTGGCGGCGGCATATATGGACTCGGTCAAGGTGAAGGTTTTGGCATTTCGGATATTAGAATTCAAGGTCTGGTACAAGGGGCTCCAGTTGATAAGATAGTTGAATACGATGATCCAATTAGGGTTACGGTAAGAGCTAATTTTATTACCTCCTTTAAGGATGTAACACCATCATCTCCCTCGCTTATAGATTTGTCCAATATTAACAAAGTAGCCCAGCAGCAGGTGCAGTATATTTCTAGCCTAACATACTATCCAGACGGAGCAAATGCTCGCCAAATATCTTTCAATGATCAATCGGGTCTGAATTTAAATAGTATTAATTATATATCTGGAGACGGATACGAGATTAAAATCTCTAATTTTTTAACAAATATAGTTTCCAATACCTATTCGTTAAACAATCTATCGACAAGTGACACAGTTAGCTTGGGTCAAGAAGTATCAGGTTCGCCAATATCTATTAGAACTACCCCAGAAAATAACGTAGTACTTGAAACGGCAAGTACCTATTATGGTGATTCAGTAACTCGAACAGCAGAAATAGATTTATCTTCTGGTTATAGATTAAAAAATAGATCTGGACAATTCTTTGTAGAAGGAAAAAATTCCATAAACTATGGAGATGGTATAGTTCTTTTGTGTAATTCAAACGGTAAGCCAATAGGTCTACCCACACTTGCTGACATAAATGCCTCTATATCCAATCCATCAACTTTATCGGAAGAAGAAAGGGACATAGCCTATGGTTATTTTACTGTTACAAATGATCTTCCTTCAGATGGTTTGAGGTATGGGTTCTTTGATTTAAACACTCAAGAGTTTTTGGGAACATCATTAAGTTACATAGATTTGTATTCTAGATCATCTTCTACTAATTTTGAAAATATTTTCATAGCAGTATGCGCCCTAGATGCAGATGGTCAAAGTGGCGATAACGAATTCGTAGGATTGAATAGTTCAACAACCTTTGTTCCGGTTAAAATACCGCTAAAGTACTTGACTCCTGTGTATTCGGTAAATTATGGGGGAAGAAGTTCTATATCTATTACACCAATAAGTTCAGATTTGGAAAAATTTGACGCTTGGGAGCTTCCAATTTCAAATGGATCTTTTAATAAAAAAATTAAAATTAACTCAGACATACAATGGACAGACTGGAAGCTTAAATATTCTGGCCAGGAACTTTTGGCCCAGTATTCAACTATGGATTTGCCGCAAATATCTTGGTCAAAAGCATATGGATATGGGCATTATGATGTTGCAAATGAACAACCGGTCATTGTTGATTCGAGATCAATAAAAGTGCGAAGAACGCCAATACTTAGTTGGAATCACAAAACAGACTACCAACAGTCTTTGGGCGGTATAGTTCGTCAAGAATTCTCAATCTATATTAGAGAAACCACAGGCTCTGTTTGGACAGAGGTAGATAGGTCATTGGTTCAGGACGTAAATTGCGATACTGGAGTTATTAAGTTAAAGAAAAGAATTATACCTAGTGATCCTAATTTAATAAAAGTTAGTTATTCTACATTAAATAAAAGTTCTTTGATTAGACAAGTTTCCGGAGAGCCAATACCTATTAATCCATTTTTAAACAAAGATACAATAGTCTTCGATAAGCCGATGTATATATATTTGACTCCTAAAAATATATACAAAAAGAACGCACCCGGAGCTGAGCAGTTTGATGTTATAACATATGAGGCAATAGATGATTTTAATTACGATAATTTGGTAAACTTTACATATGATTCAACACTCTTTGACCAATCATCTGTAAACTATGACCCGTTTGCAGCGTGCATAGCAGTTATATACGTTAGCAATAATCCAAATAAAGTTAAGACAAATATTTTAGACTTAAGGTTAAGAGGTGGAGGAATTAAAGCTGATATAGAAAATTCTGATATAGTCAACAACGTCCCAGATATAATTTCCCACTGGGACACATATCCATCTCAGGCTAGCTCTTATGTTAATGGTGGCTATGTAATAATCAGAATTCCTGAAGAAGTAAAGCAGAATTTCACGTCTTCTTCCGAAATTTATAATATAATACGAAACAATCTCACCGCTGGAGTTGTTTTTGATCTCCAAAATATGGAAGGGAAAGATTGGTCTTAAATGATACACGCATTACCAGAAACAATTAGCCTATACTCTTCGTCCTCAAGGTCCACTGTTGCTTCCTTGATTAGGGATATGAAGGTCGAAAAAATTGACCTAGAGTTTTTGGTTAACAAAATTTCCAACATGACTGTTGACCTAAACTACTCAGGCGCAAAGGTGCCGTCATTTTCCCTGTTAACTAAAGAGCCCCTAGTTGATGCATTCAGAAACGCATACCTAAGAACGCAGAATTTGTTCAATGCAGCTAACGCAACAGGAATTGCACTCAGTTCTATGGTTGATGTTTTTTCTTCCGAAATACAAAAAGTAGAAGAAGATTTAGATAAGCTTGAGGTTTTTATAGACAACTATGAATTTATATCTGGAAAAGATGACTTCTTCAATGCTAACTACATAGAAAAGTTTGACACATTTTCAAATGATTATAGGTCAGATGATGTTAGTTTTGTAATTCCCGATAGAGATGGCATTCCTTTCTCTGACACAGGAAATGCCTACATAGACCCAGTTATGGGCGTTTTAAAAATGGGCGTTGGTCAGGATGTTAAAAACATTATAAAAAATATTAAATCAATTAATATTAATTCCAATTATAATAATTATATTACCAGCAATTCAAGTTTTGAGTCATTGTTTAATGATAATTTCTCAGACTCATGGTCTGTTACAGTTAAGTCTCCAATTATACTTTCTACACAATTAAAAGATTATATAAAGTATCTTAATTATGACTATTCCAGCATCACAGGGGCTACATGTGCAGTGGAAATTAGTTTGCAAAGACCAATCAACATAGATTGTATGAGAATTCAACCAAACAAATCAACCAATTTAAGACTTCTTCAAGCCGTTATGTTTCACGGCTCTCCTTCAGAGGCTAACAATGTGGCTTCTTCTGAAAATTATACAGCAACAATGTCAGCTCCCTCACTGCTTAACAGATCTTTTGAGTTAAGGTTTAATAAGAATTTTGTTAATAAAGTTATATTGATTTTTAATCAACAAGATTACACAAAAAACAATCGAAGTCCGTTAACATCAGAGTTAAATTCTAAGGTTTTAGATTCTTTTGTTAGATCAATAATAAACGACAGGAAAGTTCGCTTTAGTAAATTTCAAGATATTGTTTACTGGTTTTTTAAGAGAAATAGTACAGTTAGGGGTATATCAAAAAATAAGAAAACTGACATAGATTTCTATACTTATAGATTTCCATTAGATTTCGATAGTTATATCTATAATTTAGATGAACAAATAAAGGAGTTTAATAATCTTGTTATAGAAGACAGAAATATATTTACTAACACACCTGTTTTTGTTAATGCAATTAACAATATGATACATACATTTTCTGGAAAGTATAAAATATTTGATTCCGATCAATACATAGAAGGCTTGACAGCTGGAGCGTCGTTATTAAGCTCTGGTTTTATATTTGGAAATTCTAGCAATCTAAAAGCTTCACCATATCAACAATATGACAACGCCGCCGTAGGCTTGCCGAGGGAATCTTCTGTTACCCAGGCATCTATTTCAGAATCCGAGTCCGACTATGAATATTCCTTTTCTTTAAAATCAATAGAATTTATTGAGACAATCAATGAAAATGTTGATAAATGCGTCTTTGTTAGCAAAAAAATGCCCGTCAATGGTCAGATTGTCTCAGCAAAAGCTAGAGCGTATTTTTTGAATAACTCTTTAACAAATATTTCTGCCAATAAAGATATGCTTGCTCCGGCCTCTTACGAGATATCATTTTCTAATAAACCAAATCCATCCAGTGAGTCAGACTGGGTCCCGATTTCAAACCATGGAAACACATTTGTTCAGTCAGAAGTTCTTTTCGTAAACGCAGTGACGAAAAAAGCTGAGATTAGATTTAGGGCAAAGCCTGATTCATTAGTTCTATATAAAGATGGAGTTTTGATTCCAAGAGTTTCCGTTAACTATAGCTATTCTGATATCAATAATACAATATCTATTTCTGATTTAATATATAATGAAAATAGTAGATTCATTGTTTCTTATGATTTAGATTTTTCTGGCTCCACGCCGGACGAAATTGATTTTATTAAAAGAAATATATTTTTAGAGTCCCTAAAAAGCTATTCTTCAGAAGTGGGGCCTGGAGAAAATTTCCTAGCAACAGACTTAAATGCCACTATAAAACTAAGCTACGTTCCCTATGTGGATACGAAAAGCTTTTCTAGCATTGTTTACAATAGAACAACCGGAACATCTTTTGTTGGAGATAATACGGGGTATTCACCAGTAAGAATAATTATGTCAGACGGGACAGTGCCAATTAACCTAACAAACTATTCCAGCTCAAAGCAAAAGGTTTCGTTTTATTCTACGAGTGAAACACTATTTATTCAAAGTGGAAGAAATATCGTATTTAATAGGCCAATTAATCAGCAGTTTACGGTTTACTATCAATATATACCAAATGATCTTAGGTTTAGAATCATTATGCGGAAAAATACCATAGATTCACTAAATAGCATATCTATAGATAGTGTCATTGTAAAAATGAAGACAATCAACAGTGACCCATACTACGAAAAAACAAATTCACTAAGTTTATAAAGAGATTATTATGACTCAACTATCCCCAAATACAATGCCTTACCAGCAGATGATGCACAAGGTCGGTCAATTGATTGCATCAATCAACTCTTCTGTTCTTCCATCTAAAGAGCAAATAGCAGAACAGTACATAAAAATATTAAATGAAATAAAGGCTGAAATAGGCGGGCCAATGTCTGACTATGATCCATTTATTAAGGGTGAGTCGCCAAGATCTGAAAAGTTTAATAAATTTTTTGTAGATTATGCGCACGATGTCTCAATTCTATCCAAGCAAATAGATTACTTAAATGCCAAGACAATAGATATTTTTAATTTATTTTCAAAAGAAATTGAAGGAGAAAAAAGATTCTCAGAAAGAATAGCTTCTAAGTGCAAAGTCTTGCAAATGTATTCCAGAAGTCCGTCTGATGATATTGTTTATATAGGTGATTCGTTTGAAAACGATGATTTATTTGATTATACAAAAATGAGAAAAGATACTAATCCTTTGGTTAGGAATGGTTTTGTATCTTTTCCAATTGAATCTTCTAAAAGATGGACGATTAATAATATAGAAGTCGTATCTGGTAATGGTTTTATAGGCAATAGTCATCAGGCTGTTAAGTCAAACAATGAAGATAATACTTCTTCTTACAAATATGTTTTTCAAGATAGTAAAACTTTAAACAATTTAAGAAGTATAGGTGACAGCAATCCTCTTTCCTATTTTGAGTATGAAAGCATTAGCGTGGATAAGTCTAGCTCAAAACCAGTTTGGACAACTCCTCCTCAAGAAAATGAATTCAAATATTTAAGATCAGAAATGAACAGCTCTAACGCTAATCAGTCAAATCTCATAGACTGGTCTTCCCATCCAGAAGAGGAGGCCTTGGAATTAAGACTGTCGTTAAGTTCTAGCTCACCACAATTGGCAAACAGCATTGATATTACCCCATATTTTGGCTCGTCTAAATATGTTGAAGTTGTTGAAGTTGTTGTCTTCTCAAAGGGTGGATCTTCTGAAAATGTATTAAAAAATACAATATACATAGGCTCATCTTTGATACCGTTAAATCTTGAGTTGGCACAAAATTACTTTTATAATAAAGCTACAGTAAAGTTTGATGAAAGAGAAGTTGTTAAGATAGAGATCTTATTTAGGCAACCAAGTCATTCTAACATAGAGATCAAGCACGTTTATTGGAAGCCATCTTCACTTAATTCAGGAAACCCTTTTGGCGGATTGACCAGGTTTAATCCTGATGCACTTAGCCGAGATATATATGAAACAATTAGGTACAATAAGTACGAGTTAATTCCTACCATGTCTAATCCAACCAAGTACAAGACAAATACGCAAAATATAAATACAGTAAATGTTACATTAAAGAAGAAGCCAACTTCTTTAAAAGCCTATTTTATAACAGCTTACGTTGTTTCTGATTCTGAAACTCCAACTTATTCAACTTTATACTTCAACAACTGGATCACTCGTCAGGATAGTGACTTTGACGATAAGAGAGAGGCTCAGTTTAGGACTGATATCGAAAAAGATGAGGACTCCTATATAACCAAAAATTACGATAGCATAGAGGCCGCCCAGGAAGATTACCAGGACCTATTCGCTAAGTACGTCACTGATACACCCTTTGTTACCGATGATGGTCTAACAGTATTAGAAATATCAATCATTGAAGATTCTTTTGTGCCAACTGAAAAAGAAATAAGCTACCGAGTTACCGTAGAGCAAGATGAGGAAATATATAATGCTAAACGGTGGGCAATTGGGCTAAGAGATATAGATGTATACAGAGAAGTCTATCAAGATGAAATGGAAATTGTATCGTTTCCTTTTAAATTTGACTACCCAGTTGAGTCAGTAATGCTTGATCTAGAGGCTTCAATACAGCAGGCTTTTGCAAGTAAGACAATTATTGAAAGTTATATTTCTGTAGATCAAGGTTCTAATTGGATTGAAATATCTCCTGTTCAACTAGACTTTACTGGAATTCCGGAAGTATTATTTTTTAATCAGTCAATATTAGATGAATACAGGTTATCTGGAGCTTCTTACTTGTCTTATCCCTTAATTCCAAAAGAGGTAAAAGATGTTACTGTAAAGATAGTTGCAAAAAAGAATAGTAGTTACAATTTTAGTCCATATATATATTCTTATAAAGTTATAGCTAAGGTAAAAAGATCATGAACATAGCAAGCGTGCAGAAAAGAAAATTTCTTAATAATATTAATAAGCTATTATATTCTTCTGGAACCAGGCCAAGTGAGTCTGAAATAAAATCATTGTTCAGCAGTTATTTTTCTGTTTATAAACTAGGCCTGCCGATACCTGTAGATTATGATATTTTTACCAGAAATACATCTTTTGATCCTTCTGATCTAAATGAGTTAATGATTAAAACCTTATTTAATCTTGAAGTAATGTATGAATGCACTGTTGAAAATAACTATGAAATGATGTCTACTATTACATCTCTAAATAAGCGTTTGGATAATTTAAAGTCAAAACGTAGAGAATTAGAAGGCAAGGTAGATGAGCTATTGTTTTCTATAAATAATTCTGACGGATTTTTTTATTCTTACTTAGAAAATTTTACTTCTACTAAAAACATTGACTTAAATTTAACTAACGCTTTTGTAGATGTTACAGTCGGCAATGTCCATATTCCAGTAATAAGCTCTGGAGTTTTTGACATGATAACATCGTCACTGATAACACCATCTAGTGTTACTTTATCCGTTGATCTAAACGGTATTCAGGCTGTAGCTCCAACTGTTCTTTCTGGACTGGATAACATAACAGATGGACTGAATGATACATATTGGTCCTATAGGTATCAGTCTTCAGAGCTTGGTGTAGTAAGCGCTGTTATAACTATACCTGTAAATTCAAATTATGTAATTTCAAAGATTGAAGGAACACTGCTTGCAACGTCAGCTTTAGGTATCGGTATAGCGGCAAAACCTGCAGATAGCTCTATTCCGGAGCAAAATATTATAAAAGATAGCAGATCTGATTATGATAGATTTTCTTTTAATTTAAATCCATTAAATTATTCTACAATAACTCTTATTTTGTTTAAGACTTTTCCAGATGAAATTCTAAACAACTCTGACAAACCATATGTATATGAATTTGGTATAAGAGATTTATATATTGGCTCTCAATATCATGACAGGGCCTCCACAATTGTTTCAGCTCCTATATCTATACCTGAAGTAGATAATGGATTTCTTTCAATTGAATCAGTAAGTTTGGATGTTCAGCATCAAGTCGGTTCTGGTTACGATATTAACTACTTCGTTGCCGCCGATGTTTCAAGTCCAACTGGAGTAGATAGTTTTAACTGGATTGCAATTGACCCCGAAAACAGCCTCTCTAATTCTAATCCAACTATTGTTAACTTGCAAAATACTAATAAGAATACTAGACAAATTTTTGATGGGGCATCGCAAAGTGGTGGATTCGAACTTATAGATATAAATGAAAGCTCCACTAATATTAATGAATTAAATCCAAATACTAATATTTATTCTGGCAAAACTGTGTACAGAGTCTGCAATGTTAGTGGAGAAGAAATAATCCAACCGTTTATTTTAAACGGCATTAACTCAATTAGAAACTATGCGTACCTACGGTCTTCGATTTCAAATGTGTCTGAGCAATATTATAAATCCCTAACCACATGGGCCGATAAGATTTCTCGCGGATCTGCAGACATTACAGAGACTTCACCAATTGAAAATCAGCTATCTTCTATTAGCCCAGGATTCAATGGCATATGCTCAGGATTATTGGAGACTAAGGTATCTTGTAGTAGGGAGAACAAAGTTGTCCATACGGTTACAAAAAGCAGAGAAGACTTTGACCTTGCTATATATTTAAATGACATATTAATAGCAGATCTGCCATCTGGAACTTTGTCAAAAGATATTGAGTGGGATTTTAAAGTTGGAATTAATTACATTAAGATAGCTTACGATAAAAGTTTTGAAGGCTTAATTAGTTTCAACGTTATTTCTGGAAGAAGACTGTCTGATTATGGGACTGTGTTTTTAGACTACTATGCATATCTTGACCCATATGAATTTAGGCAGAGAGTCTCCGAAAATAGTTATATTTTTACAATAGATGAAGCTTTTGGAACATCTGAGATATTGTCTTCTAGACAGCTTAAGGGTGTTTCTCAAATAACATATTACGGAGAAAAGTCAGAATGGGTTAAGGCAGTAAGATATCGCGCTGACCTATATAGGGATAAGAATCCCTTAATTTCTCCAATCATAGATAATATAAGAATAAAATTTAGACACAACGAAGAAGGATAGTATGGCGATTAGTTACAGGAATTCTAATAAAATAAATAGAATAGTTGAACCGTTATTTCAGATTGATCGTGTTAAATTTAAGTCTCCAAGAAATAGTTTAGCAGAAAACAACGAAAGTAATCTAATTAAAATCGATTTATCTAGAATTTTAAAGGAACTACAGGAAGTTGATGATTCTATTTTGGATAAAATTACCTATTTTATTGGAAATATAGAAGATTTAGATGAATCCGCAAAGCTTCAAGATGGTGTCTCTTACACTCTTTCGGATATACAAGTTTACATAGATGATGTGGGAGCTTCGTTGGAAACATTGGAAATAGATAGTACTAATAAGTTAAGTGGCAAGCTATCTAGATTAATAAGCAAAGTTTCTAGATTAGAGAATGGTGAGTAAAATGGCTGACGTATTAAAAACTAAAAAAAGAGATTACAAATACAATGGACCAGTAAGTAGCTCTGACTACAATTCAAGAATTGAAGAAAACTATCAGGACCTAGTTTACCTCTATAATAAGGCCAACATACTAGACGCTCGTCTGGCTTCCGCTTTTGAAAGGGTCCTAAAGGATCATATATTTCTAGCTAGTGCAATACAAGACCTGCTAGACAGAGTTAGCTCATTAGAGTCCGCTTCAAGCCAACTTTCAATTTATAGTTTTAGTCAAATAGATTACGGAAGCTTGGTTGGCAGCAGCTATGCCGTTGCCGGAACAGAACTACTTAGCTTTGATCCAATATATAATGTAATAACTTTGCCGAAAGTATCAAGTGGCTCTTTTTCTAAGTTAAAGTTTGGTGAGTCTGGTATTGGTCAGATTGTCCCAGATTACTTTAAGGCTAGAATCGACAACAGTTACCCAGGGGTTGATACAGCCGGTGCCATTATAGACAGTACTCCAATCTACAACTGCATCCTAGACTCAGCTGATAAAGTTTGGAAAAGATCAATAGTTTCTAGTACAAACCCTACAACGGGAGCACAACTTATGTTGTACGTTAAAATTCCAAGTGATTCTATTGGAACCTTAAAAACCAATGTAATTAAGATAAATCCATTTCCCTGTTTTTCTTCAGACATCTATTCAATAGAGTATACGTCTGACTCTAATCCAAATCTAACAACTGCTGATACCTGGATTCCATTAAATAAAAACAGTTATTATGACGGAGTTTCTTCTGCAATAGGAAAAGTTGCACCAGGTGGATGGAGCTCCATTGGCTCTGACTCAATATTAAACTCTGGAGCGTTATGTTTTCAGTTTCCAGAAACAGATGTGACGGCAATTAGAATTAAAATGAACCAAAGAAACTATCTACTAGAGGGATCTCAGTATGTTTATACTTATGGATTGTCTGATTTGGATGTAAGATATGAAAAGTACCTACCAACAGGTAGAACAATCATCAAGTACTCTGCTCCAGCTGGTCAAACTATAGAGGAAGTGACAAATGTCGCACCAATAATCTACAATGTTCCAGAAAGTCAATTAGATGAAGCTTTTAGTTATAGGATCATTTATGACGATAATGGGGTTTACAGCCTCTCCAACCCTGGTTCAAACAATCATGTTTGGATAGAAGTAACCTTAAATCAGTTGGCTGATAAAACCGCTCCAGTTCTTTCTGATTTAATCATTGAATATATCTAAAGTAAAATTACTATAATATCACAGATTTCTGATAAGGAGAAAATAAATGGCCACTTTTTACGTAGGACCTAGACCAGTATTGAAGGGCAGATCATCGTCTGAAATGACCAACCCTTATACAACAATGACTGGCAAGTCAAAGGGTACTGGGACATATTCCTTTTACCCTCTATATAGCACTAGTCACGTTTTAGACGGTGCTCCCGACAACCATTATGTTCCCGGAACTGGAGAGCACCCCGGTAACCGTTTCCTTTCACAGGTATTTAACGGAACCACCCTATACATACATCCTCTTTCCGGTACCTTCGCTGACGGTAGCGCAACATACGACGGTGCCAGATTTAGACCTTTGGAATTTAAGGGTCTTGACGGGGCTAAGGTTTTTGGTTCTGGATATGGACATGATGGTACAAGAGTTACAGAGTATTCGCTATACAGCAATTACATATTTGACGGCGTAACATCTGCTAACATATTCGCAAACACAGGTCATGGCCCAAGAACAGAAGCAGAGGGCGCACCAGATTCATTCGGTTTGTTTAGACCAAGTGAATTCCAGGGCGTTACAAGCTCCGTTATATTTACCAGTGGCTATGGTCAAGCAAATGTAACTGGAGATTATGGTCGTGAAAAAGTACAAGAATGGTACGGAGTCCCTTCGGCTAAAGCTCTCTGATGCAATATCCACCCCCCTTATTCTTGAAAAGCAAGAAAGGAAAAGTGGCACAATAGCCTGGGGTGGGTTAGCATTGGGAATTATAGCGTACGATATATACGCTATAAAGTCCAAAAAGATTGAAACATTAACTAGATCTTTTTGGAGATTAACTGAAAAACCATTAACAGGAACTATACCAATAGGAGTGTGGCTAGGTTTAACTTTTCATCTTCTTATAGAGAAGTTGGTTAGAAAAAGTATTCTTAATCAAAAGGAGTCATATGAATAAGCTATACAAAGATATTATAGAAAGAGCAGCATGGACAGCAGCTCAGGCTTTTCTTGCAATCTATACAGTTGGCGGAGTTGACGAACTAAAGTCAGCAGCTGCAGCTGGAGTTGCAGCGGGCATTAGCGTTATCAAAGGCTTTGTTGCAACAAAGGTTGGAGATAAAGAAAGTGCGGCCACACTAAAGTCGTAAAGAGCATTTCATATTGGCTTTGACGTGGTATAATATACCAACTGACAAGTCGTACAATAGCGACCCCGTCACATTTCGACGGGGTTGTCTATTTATATGGTTAAGTATATAGGTTTAAGTTAATTTATGTGAGATTATTCAGGGATAAAATGTCAATACAAGAAATTGAAAATGCAATTCTAGAAAAATCATTACCGATACCAGTAGCAGAAAAGTATCTAAAGCTTTATGTGGCAGATGTGCCCTGGGATCAGTCAATTAAAACATTGTGGAGCAACTCTATTAATAAAACTCGCAACGAAGAGTTGTCCAAGGAGTATGTCAAAAAAGCTATAAGCTGTGCAACGATACTTCCATTTTTGGAAAAAACAAACATACCTGATCCACCAACACAACTCCTATTTTGGTGCACAGGGTGGGCCCAATTCAATAAAAGAGATTGGTTCTCTTTGTATTTAGATATCTTAAAAGAAGATGTAAGAGTATCTCAATTGAGAAATGAATTAATACAAATTGGCATAATTGATCCAATCGACGTTTCTCCGATAACAAGACAGGCTTACAACTGGCTGCATCAAAAAGCAGAGGAATCCGAATCCCTATCTGATACCGAAATGCAGAACCTATCGATTAAGTTTGCAAATCTGGTAAAAGCTTATGGCGGTGCCGTAATATGCAATATGTTCATTAACCATAAGCTTAACGTGGAAAAAGTTTTTAACTGGAGAAGTGGCTACTTCTTTGAAAAGCAAATACACAAAGTCTATTCAATAGATCAAATAAAAAAGATAAAGTCAGCGGAGTTAAAGAAAACTAACAACAAATATGTAAAAAAGGTAGGAGTATAAAATGTCTGATAGTGTTCAAATGTTTACGTTTCGTTTAAGCGATGATTTCGTAGATCCATATAGATTACTTAAGCCACCCTTTGGCTACGCCGACGCTGCGGGAAACTCTGTTGGTGAAATAACTTTTCTTAGAACATATTCTAGAATGAAAGAAAATGGAACAAAGGAAACATGGGTCGACGTTTGCGAGAGAGTCATTAATGGAATGTACTCTTTGCAAAAAGAACACTGCAAAAAAAATAGACTTCCATGGAACGACGCTAAAGCTCAAGCTAGCGCTAAAGAAGCTTTTGATAGATTATTTAATCTAAAGTGGACACCTCCTGGTCGTGGACTTTGGGTAATGGGAACTCCAATAGTTATGACACAAAAAAACTCAGCAGCCCTTCAAAACTGCGCCTTTGTAAGCACCGCAGAAATGACAAAAGCAAATCCAGCAAAGCCTTTTGGTTTCCTAATGGAGGCATCAATGCTTGGAGTTGGAGTTGGATTTGATGATAAGGGCGCGGATAAAGATTTTACAATTTATCAACCGACCCGTTCAACTGTAAAAGAGAGCATCGAAGACTCAAGAGAGGGCTGGGTTAATTCCGTAATACTACTTATAAACTCCTACTTAAAGCCTGATCAAAATATAGTTGAGTTTGACTATTCCGAAATTAGACCAGCCGGTACTCCAATTAAAACTTTTGGAGGAACAGCAGCTGGGGCAGATCCCCTTATCAAGCTTCATAATCATATTAAAAAAATGTTTGATGGACGCGATGGAGATAGGTTAACGCGTGTAGATATAGCAGACATAGGAAACACAATAGGTGTATGTGTGGTTTCAGGAAATGTAAGACGTTCGGCAGAACTTCTTATCGGTAGACTAGATGATGAGAATTTCTTGAATTTAAAAAACCCAGATATGTTTCCCGATAGAAATTCATATTCAGCTGAATCTCCTGGATGGGGCTGGATGTCTAATAATTCAGTAGAAACTTCTGTTGGTATGGATCTTTCGTCTATAGTTGACGGGATTGCCAGAAATGGTGAACCTGGAGTCATTTGGCTGGATATGTCCAAAAAGTATGGAAGATTAGCTGATCCTCCCAACAATAAAGATTGGCGTGTTGCGGGATATAATCCATGCGCTGAGCAGTCCTTGGAATCCTACGAGTGCTGCACGCTTGTTGAAACATATCTAAATAGACATGATTCTTTGGATGATTTTAAGAGAACACTAAAGTTTGCGTATCTGTACGCCAAAACAGTAACACTGCTTCCAACACATTGGGAAGAGACGAACGCTATAATGCAGAGAAATAGAAGAATAGGAACTTCTGTTTCAGGGGTTGCCAATTTCGCAGATCGTTTAGGTTTGCCAGTTTTAAGAGATTGGTTAAATAATGGATATCAAACAGTTCAGAGATATGACAATATTTATTCAGAGTGGCTGGGCATAAGGGAGTCTATTAAAACTACTACAGTTAAGCCTTCTGGTACAGTCTCTATCTTAGCTGGTGAGTCACCAGGCGTTCACTGGACTCCGGGCGGAGAACATTTTTTTAGAGCTATAAGATTTTCAAATGAAGATCCAATGTTACCACTCTTTAGAATGGCAAACTATAGAGTGGAACCAGCTTCCGAGTCTCCAGATACTACTTCTGTTGTTTTTTTTCCAATAAAATCTAGCGCACTTAGATCGGAAAAAGATGTAACTATTTTTGAGAAAATGTCCTTAGCAGCAACAGCACAAAGATACTGGTCTGATAACTCTGTTTCAGTAACTATTTCTTTTGATTCAGACACGGAAAAGCAACACATTGGAACCGTACTACATATGTATGATGGTCAATTAAAAACCGTATCATTCTTGCCGCAAGGTAACTTCACATATCCGCAAATGCCATACACTCAAATAGACGAATCAGAGTATAAGCAGTCTTCCGATAACTTACTTCCGATTGATCTAACTGGAATATATGCTGGCTTAGCTGCGGATGCGATTGGCGAGCAGTATTGTACGACTGATTCTTGTGAAATTAAGTTTATTAAAGAAAATATAAAGGTTTGATATGTCAGAGGATTCAGACTTTGAAAAAAAATTTTCAGAAATAATAAATTCTGATGATTTAAAAGATATTTCTAATTCTATTCCAAAAGCTGAGTCCATAACAATAAAAGACATTTTGTTAATACAGCAATCTTTAATTGATTCTTTAAATAATACTTTAGATATTTTACGAGGATTGGATAGTGGTGAGATTGATCTGCTAGAATTTAATGGCGAAGAGCTTGACAGACTAATGTTATTGTATAAAGTTTCAGAAGAGTTCAATAGTTGCATAGAAGAAAACTTTGTCATACTTACAGTTGACGATGAAGATTTAGATGACGAAATTTTTGATAACGAGGAAAATGAAGAAGATGGAGATGATTGAAGATAGTATTATAAACGTCTTAGATAAGGGTTATGTAAGATTGGTAGATGTAATGGGTTCTGATCTATCAGTGGTCAACGCTGCTAGGGCATCATTTGCAAAAGAGTCTAAGGAAATGTCAGTTTCTGATGCAAGACTACTGCATTTCTTGGTAAGAGAAAATCACATGTCTCCTTTTAGACACGCTTTCGCAACATTTGAATTTAAGGCTCCTCTGATGGTTGCTCGTCAGCATTGGAAATATGTTGTTGGATCTGATCATACTATGGATTCTTGGAACGAATCCAGCAGAAGATATATTACTATGGACCCAGACTTTTACGTACCAAACAGGGATCAGTGGAGACTTGCTCCTGACAATAAAAAGCAAGGCTCTGGTGGTCCGCTGGATCCATTAACGGGATCTTTTCTGACAGATGAGCTAATGAATTTGATTGATAGATCTGAAAAAATGTACAATATGGCAATGGAGTCAGGAGTTGCCGCAGAGCAAGCTAGGCTTTTCCTGCCAGCGTATGGAATGTATGTAGTTTATCGATGGTCATGTAGTTTGCAGTCAATAGCTCTTTTCTTGTCTCAAAGATTATCAGAAGACTCGCAAAAAGAGATACAAGACTATGCAGCTGCAGTAAGAGATTTAATAATAGATAAATTTCCAGTATCTATTCCTTTATTGATAGGTGAGCTTAAGTGATTTTAATCATAGTAAAAATATTACTTTTTTCGTTTATAATAAACTGGTGTATGTCACTTCAAATCTTTCAACAGTCTCTTACCTCTTCTAGAAGAAGAGATAGGTTTATTTCAGTCGTTCTAGCAATACTTGCTGGATGCTTAGCGGGTCTAATATTACTATGGTAGTCGACTTTGCTTCGAAAAAAGATTTTCAATACATGCAGATGTGCGTTGCAATAGCTGGTATATTTTCTACCTGCGCAAAAAAACAGTATGCATCGATACTGCTTGATGATTTGGGTCATGTTGTTGGCATGGGGTATAATGGTAGTCCAAGTGGATTTGTCCATTGCAAGGACGGTGGATGTCCAAGACATTTAGATAATTCGCCAAATGGATCCTCATACGACAATTGCATAGCAATACACGCAGAGGCAAATGCGTTTTTACATTCTGATTATGCAGCAAAGCCTACAAAAATATACGTCAATGGGCCGCCATGCTTTTCGTGCGCAAAGTTAATAGCAAATTCTACAGTTAAGACTGTATACTATACTAACGATTCGTCTTACAAAGATTGGCCCAAAGTAAAACAGTTTCTATCAGATTGTTCAGTTAGATCAATAGAGGTGAAAATTGCCAGCAGCTAAGTTAAACTATATTCTAGTATATAAAAACCACAGTCAACTTTATGGGTGTTCATCTAAAAAAATAGCAATCGACAGTCCTCCGCCTGAAGGTTGTTCTGAATCAGATAAGAATGTATTCTTTGTAACATTCGAGCCAGATACAGATAATATTAGTATACATAAAGTTAATAACGAGGAAGAAGTAAAATGACAAAAAAATATAATAACAAAAAAAAGATTAATCTAAAATTGTCAGTAGGAGATACTGCCATAGTTTTAGATTATGATACTGCACTTCATATAGCTGAAACGTATGATTATCTTGCAAATGAACAGCACGATGATTACTCTGAATCATTTAGGGCAATAGCCGATCACGTTCGTGCTCAGGCAATGGAAAACTATTTCGACACCGCGGATGACGAATATGAAGAGTGGTGATAAATATGCAGTTGTTTGCCTTGCGTTTTTACTTGGTTCAGCTATTGGTAAAGTTAGGTCTAAGAAAAAAATAATTAGACTTAATAAACAACCTAGTATTGAACAATACCTAAATAGGTTAACAGAATTCTTTGATTGTAATTATTTAGAATACGCAGAAGATGAATTTTTGACCTTAGTTGATTTTGGCATGAGTCCAGAAAATGCCTTTGGTTCATTAGTAAATGGGGGTTTTGGCCAGTGATAGATTTATGTGTCATAAGCTATAGTACTAGGCCACTACTTAACAGATTCTTAGACTGTCTACACCATGATCTTCATCAGGTAGACAAGAGATGGAATTTGTTTTTGGCAGACAATGGATCACTAGACGACACAGATAATTGGGTTAGACATAACTTTGGTAGGTATAGTTTCAATAAGTATATTCAGAATGAAAACATTGGCTACTCAGCCGCGTGCAACAATTTGGCGAGCTTAGGTAAATCAGACGTGATAGCACTGCTGAACGCAGACGTCTGGATGACAAGTGGTGACATTCGTGCAATTGACGATATCTTTCAAAACAATGCAGACATACATATTCTTGGGCCCAAACAAAGAGATGAGAACGGACTTATAACGCATGCGGGAATCGTAGGAACGAACACTGCCCCTAAGCATAGGGGCTGGCGTGAACATGATCCAGACGACAAGCTCTACAAAGATAGAATTAATTGCGTAACAGTTTCAGGTTCTGCGTATTTTATACGTAGAAATGTTTGGAACGCACTATGGAATGACCCACAATACCGCCAGATGTATCCTGCCGCAACTGGCGCATTCCTCCCAACACCTCATTATTATGAGGAAACTTGGTGCTCGTATTTTGCTCGCCATCGTGGATATAATGTAGTTTATGATGGCAGCGTTTCAATTGGTCATAGCTGGCATAAATCTTCACCAGTTGGTGGGGAGGCCGATCAAAAATTTCAGACCAGCAGAGAAATATTCAGAAAAGCATGTGATACTATAGGTATAGAAAGAGATTAAAATGGAATTATTTTTTTATAAAGCAGAAGTAAAAAGAGTAGTAGACGGAGATACAATAGATGTTCTTATTGACGTTGGGTTTAGTATGCATTATGCTGGCAGAGTCCGCTTCTATGGTGTCAACACTCCAGAAAGTAGAACAAGTAATCTGGAAGAGAAAAAAGCTGGTCTCGCAGCAAAAGAATTCGTAGAGCAGTGGGTAGCTAGCAATAATAATATTGTCTACCTAAAAACTATTAAAGACAAAAATGAAAAGTACGGTAGAATCCTTGCTGAAATATACAATCAAGACAAGACCGAGTGCCTAAACATAGAGCTTATTAAAGCAGGATTAGCTAAAGAATACTTTGGTGTTGGCAGTAAGACCTGGGCTGA
>Ga0099848_1000492_pt1 | contig 18654 bp, 15 predicted proteins | sample CB_VirMetaG_3_FD_78179 | JGI IMG/M metagenome (GOLD analysis project Ga0099848, IMG submission 78179) | Freshwater to marine saline gradient viral communities from Chesapeake Bay - CB_1508_1S Viral MetaG | ecosystem: Environmental > Aquatic > Marine > Coastal | place: USA: Chesapeake Bay...
ATTTCCCGAGATGAAGGAGAGAGACATTAATGCATATTATGAAAATGATGCTATCTACATTACAAACGAACAAGATGATGAGATGGATATGATTGAAGACATTGTTCATGAAATATCACATGCAGTTGAACACTACAATCAGGAGTCTATTTATGGATCAGGAGCATTGCAAAGAGAATTCATCGCAAAGCGAAAGCGTTTGTCCGATTTGCTTTCGCAGAAATATAAAGTACCTGATACTTTTAATATTGACTTCGAGTATGACCGGTCCATTGACGACTTTCTTTTCCGTGACGTCGGATATGACGCACTTAATCAGATTTGTGTTAACATCTTTCCTTCTGGGTATGCTGCTACTTCGATAAGTGAGTATTGGGCAAAGGGATTTGAAGAGTTGTTTATTGGAAATCGAGATGACTTAAAGCAAATGTGTCCCGTACTTTACAAGACTATGGCGATGCTAGTGAAAGAACTTAAAGAAAATACTTGACAAACTGTTCTCAACGTGTTACATTAAGTAAAACGGAGGACATATGACAAAACAACACATTTCTTATTCGGAATTAAAAATCTTTACCGAGTGCCCTTACAAGTGGAAGCTCCAATACCTTGACGGTCTCAAAGGTTTTACCGGAAACATTTACACAGCATTTGGAACCGCTATCCACAGCGTATGCGAACAATCTGCTCTCGGTAATCTACCAGATGAGGACTTTGCCGAACACTTTGACTTAGTATTCTTGGACGAACTTAAGCAACTCGACGAGAAGCCCGAGAACAAAATGATTGTGGAGATGCGTAAACAAAGCCGAGAGATCTTCCACAAGGTCTTTCCTGCCCTCCAGGAGTTATTCCCAGGGTATGAGGTATACTCTTCGGAAGAAGACCTCTACGAGCTTATTACGGAGCTTGACTTCGATTGGAATCTTAAAGGCTTCATTGACCTTGTTGTAAAGACACCTGACGGCAAGTATCACATTATTGATTGGAAGTCGTGCTCTTGGGGCTGGGACGTTCAACGAAAATCAGACAAAATGACGACTTACCAACTAACTCTTTATAAAAAGTTTTTCTGTGAAAAACACAATATTGACCCCAAGATGGTTGAGACATATTTTGGGTTATTAAAGAGAACAGCAAAGAAAGATAACGTTGAAATCTTCCGAGTCACATCGGGTGGTCGCAAGGTTGCTAATGCGACCAAAGTCTTAACTGACGCATGTAACTTAATAAACAAGGGCATAACAGTTAAGAATCGCAATTCGTGTGGGAGTTGCCCATTTAATAACACAGAACATTGTAAACGATAGGAGAAATTATGAAAACGAATGAAACAAAATTATACTTACGAAAAGACCACGAGTTCTTGTGGCAAGATAAAATTATGAAATTAGAAAAGGGATGGCACTCTTACAAAGACATCTCAAGAAAGCTAGGATACTCTTTGGAGATGATTGAAGCAAGCGAAAGGAACTATGGGGTCTTTGCTTGGGCTCCTGAGTTTGCAAATGTTCATGCAACATTTCAGTATGATGAAAAAGGTTTTGAAATTGACGGCGAATGGTGGCCTCACACAGAAGGCTATTTCCAAGCGATGAAAGCCTACGGGACAGATGACTGGGAAAGAGTCAAGAGGGAAATCAAGGAATGTTCGCCAATTGATTCTTGGAGTGTTGGTCAAAGATGTAAGTTGAGACCAGACTGGGAAGAAGTAAAAGATGAAGTAATGATGACCGGTCTCCGAGAAAAGTTTAAAGATCCAATTTTAAAAGAGATGCTGTTATCAACTGGAGACATGCCGCTAGTACAGATTAAATATTGCAACTACTGGGGCTCTGGTAGAAACGGAAAGGGAAAGAATGCTCTTGGGGTTTTGCTTCAAAATCTTCGAGAAGAAATAAAAAATCAAAAAAATTAATTTTTTTATAAAAATTACTTGACAACCTCATCAACCTGTGATATAATAGGTTTAATGATGAGGTTGTTTTTTTTTGCCTCGAATAATTCAAAAGGATATGTAATGACTAAGAAAATTAAAGTTTTAACTTTGAGCGACCATCCCTTATCTCCATCCGGAGTTGGTACTCAAACAAAGTATGTTATGGAAGCCCTATTGAAAAGTGGAAAGTTCCAAGTATTATCTTTGGGCGGAGCAGTGAAGCATCAAGATTACACTCCTCGATTTATTGATCCATACGAGGAAGATTGGAAAGTAATTCCGGTTGATGGATACGGCACCCAAGAAATGATACGATCGGTGATTCGAAATGAGAAACCAGATATTTTATGGTTCATGACTGATCCTCGATTCTATGAGTGGTTGTGGGAAATGGAGAATGAAATTCGACCACTTCTTCCAATGGTTTATTATCATGTTTGGGACAACAAGCCACTTCCAATGTTCAATAAGAAGTTTTATGAATCAAATGATCATATTGCTACGATTTCAAAAATCACCCACGAATGCGTAACTGGTGTCGCACCTGAGGTACCTGCTACCTATATTCCACATGCTGTCGATGGAACTATTTTTAAGCCACTTTCAATTGAAGAAAAGATTGAGCTTAGGAAGAGAATCTTGCCTGAGCAAGATCAAGACAAATTTATCGTATTTTGGAACAACAGAAATGCTAGACGAAAGCAATCTGGAACTCTTCTGTGGTGGTGGAAAGAATGGTTGGACTCCAAAGGCTTGGTGGGCAAAGCACAGATGATTATGCATACTAATCCTTATGATGTTCATGGTCAAAATTTGGCCGAAATAGCAAATGATTTAGATATGATCAATAGGGAGGTTGTATTTTCAACGAAAAAGATTTCCCTCAAAGGATTGCCGGGACTTTATTTAGCCGCAGATTGTACAATAAACATCGCTGATGCCGAGGGCTTTGGCTTGGGGACTTTAGAGTCTTTGTCTTGCGGCACCCCGATTATTGTAAACATGACCGGAGGTCTTCAAGAGCAAGTGATGGGTGTCGATGGACCTTTTGGTGTACCGATATATCCAACAGCGAAAGCAATAATTGGATCACAGAGTGTTCCATACATCTATGAGGATAGAATTTCAAAACAGCAATTTTTCAATGCTCTAAATCAAATGCATGCACTATCTTTTGAAGAGCGGTACGAACTTGGACTTAAAGGAGCAAAACATGTCGAACAAAACTACAACTTTGAAAATTTCGGAAAAAAATGGGTCAATCTTATGCTTAAGATTCATGAGGAGCATGGTTCTTGGGAGACACGAAAAGGCTACAGCAGCATCACTTTCAAGGAAGTCGCATGAGTCAAGATATCTACCTTCCTAATGGAAAGATGTCTGTTTATGCAGACTCGGGCTACCTCAATATGATTGTTAAAGATGAGCTTAAATCTCCAATAACATATAATGTACATCCCAGACACCTTCAGATGATAGAACAAGTAAGAGTTGGAGATTTGGCTGAAACATCTCAAAAAGATGTTGGCTTGATTGTTGAGGAGGTCGATAGAGACCTCCAAGGCTTTACGATGTACAAGGTCTTGATTAAAGGAGAGGAGCAAATCTTCTCATCATTAGAATTAGCACTAATCGGAGAATAAATGAAAAAGAAAATTTTTGTAAGAGCACCTGTGTTGAGTGCTACTGGTTATGGAGAACAGTCCCGCTTTGCTCTTCGAGCATTAAGGTCCCGAGAAGACCTGTTTGATATCTACGTCCAACCAATTCCTTGGGGACAGTCGGGCTGGATATGGGAAGATACCGATGAGCGGGACTGGATAGATGCTAGAATAGCAGAAACTCAAATCTCTCTTCAGCAAAAGAAATTGCAACCAGACATCTCTCTACAGATAACTATCCCAAACGAGTTTCAACAGATGTGCCCAGTTGACATAGGATACACTGCAGGCATCGAGACTGATCGCGTAGCGCCTCTGTGGTTACAAAAGGGAAATGAAATGGACAAGATTCTTGTTGTCTCAAATCATGCAAAATCTTCATATGAAAGAACCAGTGTTACTCTGGAGAGCGGAGAGGAATACCGTATCGAGACGCCCATAGAAGTAGTTCACGAAATCACTCCACTATCGGAAAAATCTGAAGAAATCCCAGGCTTTAACCCCAAGCACGATTTTAATTTCCTTGTTATTTCCCAGTTTGGACCTAGAAAGAACTTTGAAAATACAATCAAGTGGTTTGTTGAAAACTTTGAAGAAAAAGAAGTAGGATTGATTCTTAAAACTTCAATCAAAGGATCTTCGAAGATAGATCTTCAAGCTACGGAAATGCGTTTAAAATCTATCCTAAGCAAGTATCCGGATCGCAAATGTTCCGTTTCGCTTTTGCATGGGGATTTATCTGAGGCTCAAATGAGAGGTCTTTATGAGCATGATAAAGTTAAGTCTTTGATCAACATTGCTCATGGAGAAGGTTTTGGGCTACCTTTATTTGAGGCGGCAAGACTTGGGTTGCCCATCATAACAATTCCATGGTCAGGTCAGCTAGACTTTTTGAGACATGATGGAGAGGATTTATTTACAAAGGTTGCGTTCTCAATGCAACCAGTTCAACCTCAAGCTGTTTGGAATAATGTTATTCAAAAAGAAGCTATGTGGGCATTTGCCGATGAGGAATCATATCAGTCCGCTCTAAATTACATATACGAAAACCACAGTAAAGCACTAGAAACAGCTAGCGTTCTAAGAAGGAATATTGAGTTAAAATTTAAGCAAGAGTCGTTATATGAAAACTTTTGCGAATCAATACTAAAAACTTTGGAACCAACAGAAGAACAATAAAAAAATATATCACAAAGGAGTAAAACATGGATCACAAATTATCAAGTCAAGCCATCGGCGCAGTTATGATGGCTCTTCAAAAATCACTATTGGAACAATCAGATATTGTTCCCGTGCTGCAAGGTTTTAAAATTCAAGTTGACGACTCTGGTCAGCTAGTTGTTATGAACCCGCTAACGTTTGAAGTCAAAGACTCTATGAAGGTAGACAAAGATGCCTAAATACGCTTATAAGTGTAATGAGTGTCTCGAATACTTTGAGGTTGTTCATGGAATGACGGAAGAGCATGAATTGTGCAACTTCTGTTATTCCATTTCTATCCATAGAGTGCCTCAAATGCCTCACATACACCGCGAAAGAGTTTCAAAGGGTGGTAAGGTAGGCGATGAAGTAAAACGCGCCATAGAGGAAAATAGAGCCCTTCTAAAGGAAGAACGAAAAAAGAGAGTGGAGTTGCCCGATGGAGATTAGTATTTTATTGGGTCTCGGACTTGCGACCTCTGTTATAGCAAACGTCGTTTTGTTTAGACTTGCCTCATGGCAGTCGAAAGACTTAGCGATTGTCTCAGACAACATTGGTGATTTAGTCGAGATTATCGATAATTATAGGAAACATTTAAAGAAGGTCTATGAGCTAGATGCATTCTACGGAGATGAGACACTAAGGTTTTTATTGGATCATACAAATGCATTAAGAACAATACTTGAAGAGCAATATGGAAATGTCTCTTCAATAACAGAACCTATCGAATATGAAATAGTAGAGGAAGAAGATGTCGAGGAAGAGGAAAGCGAAAAAGAAAAACATGTACTTTACGCAGGTACACGAAGCAGCAATAATTGAATATTGCAACACGGACGACTTTAGAAAGAAGGAGGAGCTGTATGGTACACTTATACAACCAGCATTTTCACAAATGGTTGATAAGATTGTATTCACTTATCGCTTTACAACCTTACCTGATATTGACGATCTAAGGGAAGAGTGCAAGGGATGGTTAGTAACTATCTTAGCAAAGTTTGACCCCAATAAAGGACACAAGGCATTCTCATACTTTTCTGTTGTTACAAAAAATTGGTTTATTCATAAAGTTAAAAAGAACAAGAAGCGTCTAGAGAGAGAGGTTTCTTTTGAAGCTGTTGATTATGATATTGAAAGAGATCTCTTGGATAAGGCCGAGTCTCATCAAGATAGTATGGTTCGCAGCGAACTTATGGAGAGTCTGAAGGTAGAAATTGAGTCATGGCGTCCCGACTTTGATAAGGATGCTGAAAAGAAAGTGTATGATGCAGTAATAGTTCTTTTTGAGTCTGCAGAAGACATTGAAATATTCAATAAGAAAGCAATTTACTTATATCTTCGTGAATTAACAGGGCTCAATACAAAACAAATCGTATCTCAATTGAACAAGATGAGAAAGAGATATAAGGATTTTAGAAAAAAATGGGATAATGGTGAAATTTAAATGAGAACTAATTATTATCATGAGTAGCAAAAAAATTATAAATGAGGCAATTAGTAATATCAGGGATGATCGAGAAACCACTCGAGAACTCCTTGATGATGCTATGCGATATCTTGCCCAAGACACCTCTAGACATAGGGACATAGGGCAAATCCTTGCTAAATATGTTGAAACACTTCAAAGGTCAAATGAGCAACTTGTGAAGCTTTGTGGACTTTTATCTAAGAATGAAAAGACAGAGGAGTTAACTGATGCTGACTTTGCTCAAATCTTTGATCAAATTCAAGATTCGGAGGATAAGTAGTGTCTTTTGGTTTAAAGCAGGGCAAGTATGTTCCTAGGTCACTACAGGACGTATTTGATAGATTAGAGACTAGAAATGAAAGGATTGATAGGGAAGCAGCCCGCACAGACTTGCCTACAACTTTTGAGGTTGTTATATACAACTCCTATAGCCCTGATTTACGCGGGGTGAAGTCTACAGCCTCCATAGATGAATCCTCCAGCATATCAAATTATAATATAATGAGAGCCAGGTCCTTAGCTGGTCATCACGATTCACTGTTCAAGCCTGAGTCTGCATCAACAATTGATCAGTATGAGAGAATTAGAAATACACACTTTCAAGCAATTTTAAAAAAAACTACTGATAATCAACTACCTCAGACAGGAGAGGTCTGGCTAGCTACTTTAGTTGGGGGTAATATGGTGTCTTTGAATTCTAGAGTTGGCGAGGTTAGAGTTGTACTAGAGCTAGAGGCTGAGGATGGTCCTGCGAGATCAGCACATACAAGCTCCACTGGAAGAGTCGAAACGGTGGGAGATGCTACCGCTTCTAGCTCCGATGAAGAACTAAACTTCATGATTAGAAATAAGAAATCTAGAGATGTCTTAAAAGATCAACTTAGAGCATTATTTGCGGCTGAGGGCCTACCCTTTGAAGTAACAAGTGAAGTTAGGAACTTAAATAAACAAGTAGCAGTCTTGAAGGGAATCTACAATAAACAAGGTCGTGATGAGCTGGCATCAAAGTACGGCAATCCTGGTCTTGGTGAACAAATGGTTAATGCAATTGAGTCTGGTGACGAGGCTGCACTTAGGATAGCCGCACAAAAATCCACTAGGCATATGCGTGGCCTCGCCATTGATATCAGAACATATGATAAAAATGACGATCAAATCAATAAGGCCATCGAGATAATAAGAGGTTTAGGTTTGACTTACATATTGGAGCCAGTCAAGACTGGATGCTGGGATAAGCCAGGAAGCAATGTTACAAATGTAAAAAGACTGGCTGCACCTGGTGGACTTGTGGGCGCAAAATGCTATGCCGAACACATACATATAAATGTACCAGAGGGCTATGGGGAATGATGGATCCAATAAACTATAACAGCAAAGCAGCGTATAACTCGATTATTCATAAAAATAGATTGCAGATAGAAGAAGACATCAATGAATCTTTGCACTATAGAATCGACCCTAGTGTGGGTATTTATCTAACAAAAAACAACGAATCCATGCCTGCATTTAATCCTGTCGGCTCTTGTGAGAGAGTTATTTCTAGAAGGGATGATGCCGGTGTTCACTCTGGTGCTAGAATTGTTCTGACGAGAGACAACTTTGGACATCGAGCAACTGGCCTAGGTGGGATTGGGGCCACTAAGTGCGAAGCTATAGATATTGTAGCAGGATCCCTATCTTGCGCAAAAGAAATTAAAACAAGAAAGACTCAATCTAGAGCAAACTTCGCAGAAGATGGCGCTAGACTTTATCTAACTGAGCGTGGAGATGTAAACGCTTATTTTGCAACGGCAAAATCAGCCACCGCCGGAGTTTCCGCATCTTCCAAAATGAAGTCTGGAGCTGGTTTAAAATCTGATCATACTTTGATAATTGGTAGAGAAAGAGTTAGGATCCTTGCTGGTGTATCAAAATATGATGGAGGCGAAAGACTCGTAACAGGAAACCAGCCAACAAAACCAGTAATTGAAATAGGAGCCACATCATCAGAAAAGCACCACCGCGCTGTTCTTGGAGATAATTTAGTTAAATATTTAAAAAGAGTCAATGAAAATATGTCGACATTAAATCAAAAAATCGCATCACTAGAAATAGACTTACTAAGGTTCAAGTTTGCAATGGCCGCACACCAACATACAGGCGCTGGTGTTGGAGCGATTGTTACGTTACCGGATCCAATAAGCGCAATACCAGCGTTTCTTAAGTCCGTGCCTGAGACTCTGAACAACATAACCACAACAATAACAGAAGAGTATAACCAAGTCATAAGAGAATTAAAATATTTTGGTATGCCGGAAATAGGAGTGGAAGGATCAAGCGAAGATAAGATACTAAGCTCAACAGTTTTCATAGGAGAATAGAATGTCTGAAAGTAAATTTAAACACCTACAGCAGGAGGTGTGTTCTCCCGATCTCGAACCGCCACCACTGAAAAAGCTTTGTGCTCCATGTGTCCCCAACCAGAGCTATATAGAGCCAGACTGGGAACTTGTGGAAGTTGGAGAGCCATATCTAAATGAGAAGCAGTGCGAATATCAAATAGTAGTCACGGTCAATAAATTTGGCGACTCATTCACAGCAAAGGAGTTTAGGGATTCCCAAGGTCCAGAAAGAATTTTTTCTTCTAGAGACCTTCTTCTTAGAAGTTTCATTCATCCAGCCATTGTCCTAATCCTAGAAGAGTATGGTAAACTCGTAGCAGATCAAATTATTTGCGCTACATTTCCTGGGCTTAGCAACATGGGATCTCCACAAGAAATAATATCTGAATTGGACTCGTTTGAAGGTGCATTTGTGAAGTTAGTTGAGCAAGAAATCGACGACTCTAGAATGAGGTGCATGGATTTTGGATCAAAGGTCACGAGAAAAATAGATCCATCAGAACCTTTTGATTTTCAAAGAAACATAATTGAACTCTCATCTGAATCTGAGGTTCAAAACCCATTCGCTTTAGAATTGTATGCACAAGTTAAGGATTTTTATATTGACCCATTAGAAGATGTCTTGAAAGTTCACATAGGGATTCCATCTTTTATTGTAGACCAGGTTCCTGAATTACCATCTAAGCAAGAGCTGGAAGATGAAGCGGAGTCTACCAGAGAAGAAGTTGTTTTAGATGTGAATAAATTATATGGTCAAATGATGAGATTATCGACATCTCTTAAGGCATTTGGTAAATATCAATCGTACTTCTATCAGACCCAAGACGGATTTTTAAAATTCAAAGAAACTAAAAAAGACTTTTATGCGACAAGGATGTCCTCCAAGATAGATCAATTCTATTCTGATTTGAAACAGCTCGCTAAAAAGAATGCAGTAAACATAAGATCAAATACTCCAAGCGTGATCGTATTGAATGCTAATAAAATAAGGATTGAATTTAAGACAGGTCCTAATGGAAACCCATACGTTATCAAGGCAATATATGCATGGAGAGAGGGTTGCGAAGAAAAGAAACTTCGAAAGGGAATTAAAAAGTTTAAGAAAATATATGATAAAAAGCCAACAGTAATTAACTATATTGCTAAATTGAATGATATAGATTTAACCCTCCAAGCAAGAGAGACTGTACCGTGGCTAGACTTCCTTGTAAAGTATACTTACCCATTGATCGGGGTAGATTATGGTACTCTCAATATGCAATCTGTCGGCGATACTTTAGGGAAGTGTGTTGAGGAAAACGCTAGAGAGTTTGGAGGTGAACTTCGAGACTACATTCTTAATGAAGCCTTGTCGTTCGCAGACTCTCTTTCGTATCAATATTCATCCGCAGCCTCCTGTGAGGAGCTTTACTCAACAGAGAATCAGCCGGAAACTAAGGAGTTTGAAAAGAGCTATGGACTGTCTGAAGGTTTAGAGGCTAAAAGATCAATACAGTCTCCAAGAAACCTAGATACTCCCGCAGACGTTAAGAATCAAGTAGATGCCTTAAAAAAATCTCAACAAATCTTAAAAGATCAAGTTGTGCAAGTTGAGAAAGAGACAGAGGATGTAAAAAAGCAGATTCTAGATATACAGAGAGAAATAGACGATTCCAATACGGGTTTCTCCAAAAGGCAACAGTTAAAAGCAAAAATCATATCAAAAAACAATCAAGATGCAAGATTGTTGACTAAAAAATCCGACTTAGAGATTGATATCAAAAAAATACAAGATGAGATAAATTTCTTAACATCAAATGCCGGAGTATCCAGTAGGGCAAATAGAAGAGTGGCTAGAAAAGCTGCTGCGAAAAAAGCACGACGTAATGCAAAGAATCATCCCTATACAAAAAAAGCGGCAAAAATAGCTCTTGAAGATATTAAGAAAAGCGACACTCTCCTATCCTCATTGATTGACTGGGAGAAATATGAAAAAGACGGAAAGCTGACTCGCAAAAAGTTCGAGAGAAATGACGATAAAGAATTTTTGAGCGATGTCTTGTCTAGACTTTCAATTTGTAGTGCGAATGAACTAACCGTCAACGCAGTTCGATGTTTGTTCTCTGGTGTAACAAAAGAGAGGGCATTCGATAAGATGTTCAGATCAGCCATGAAAGCAATGGACTTAGATGTGTTCGGCTTCTTTATTGGTGGCTTGCCTCCCGATGCTCAAGCAGAATTAAGAAAGAAGTTCGAGGAAGAGTTTGGAAACATCCCTCTACCTTGGGAAGACAATTACGATAGTGGCGATGCGAATCAAAATGCCTATAAGGGATATCTTTCTTCTTATGCAAACACTCAACAGGAAGAAGCCAGTACTCCCAGCCAAGCGAGAAGCACTGAAGACATAGAAGCAGAAATCAAACAACTTAAAAATGACTATGATAACTCCCTAAGCAACAAAGCTTCACTAATGGTCGATCTCGAAGATGCCCAGGCAAAATATAACGACGCATCGCAAAGGCTCGCAGCCATAACCACCGCCCCACAAGGTGTTGTACCAGAGCTGGTACCGGGCGGTCTAGATGATATAGAAGCGAGATCAAGAAAGAAACTAGAACATGCATCTGCAGAACTAGCAGAAGCTCAAAAGCGCCTAGATGCAGCAAATGACCCGGCAGCGGCACTGATTAAAATTCGAGAATTAGAAAAACAGCTCTCAGAAACGTCTGCTGCAGAAGCTGAAGAGCCCAAAGAACTGAAAGACTTCAAGGACATGACGGACGAAGAAAAGAACGTTGCCCTGTCTGAACAAAAGAAGGCTCAAGGAACTTTCGGCAAACCATTGGGAAACATTCAAGAAGCTGTCGTCGAAGCATACATCGAGTATATCTTCGACATCATGAACTTAGAGCAAATCGGAGAAGCTATGTCTCAAGTTCCGGGAGGTACATTGGTGTTCAACACGATGAACCAAATATTTAAATGCTCTTCTCAAGGCTTATTTAATCCTCCGTTGTCTAGTTTCTTATCTTCTTTTTCTCTAGATGTTTGCGGACCAGACCGCCATGTCGGATTGGCCATCCCAGCCAAGGTCAAAGAAATTGAAATACCAAATTTTAGTAAAGCGTTTTTTATCAGAAAACTTAAAAACGCTTTTATCGCAAAGATGGAAACGGTGATAACGAAAGTTATAACAATGCTCCTTCTCAAGCTCTTTGAGTCAATAGATGGTGCACTTTGTAAATCCTTGAACGCCATTGGGCAATCGGTTATCGGCACAGTCACTGGCGGAGCCAAAGCTGGAATGAGCGAAGCTTTTGCCGAAGCATTTTGTCCAGACGCGGATGATGAAGAATTAAATAATGTCCAGAGAAACATGTTTGGAAATGCTTTGGGCAAAGGAGCAGCACCTGATTCTGCTTATGATTGTCTTTTTAAAGCTGTAAATGGTACAATGTCTAAGAGGGAAATTATCGATCTATTAACAAGTACTCCTAGCAATATGGATGAAGCAACCGTCGCAAAGTTCACTCTGTTAGTAAACTCTAGATGCCCAGAGCTATCTGACTTACTTGGAGACCCTGAAGACGTCAAGGACGCATTTGGATCAATGGGTAGATATATACCTCCTGAATTAAAAGAATACCTCAGAAACCAAAATCCAAATGATCTAGATACTCCAATATATGACGCTATTTGCTTGACTCAAGATGAACTTGATAGCTGGAACTCTAATAGAAAAAAAATATATCTAGATAACGGTCTAGATGAAACAACTGCTGATGAGCTCATAAATAAGGCTAATGATCGTGCACTTAAGAACCTAGGTGATCTATCGGACATTCTTCAAAAAGGCCCTCAGGGACTATTAGAGGAGGCTATAGACGCCATTCTTAAACAACCTGACCCTGGATGCGCTAATGATCCAAGTTCTATCATTTTGCAGGAAGAGGAATTATCAGCTGAGAAAGGTGATTTGTTTAACAACTTTTTTAAAAGAATTGAAAGAAACTTCCTGCAAGACCTCATTGGAGAGGGGTCTTCTTTAATAGGAAATATTCTGATAGACACCGAAGGAAATCACCTGCAACAACACAACCGCCGTGTAAAAATCGGAGATCGAACATTGCTGTTTTCTAACTATGTTGACTCTGAAGAACAGTGGGATCAGAGAAAGGAAGATGCTGGTTTCTTTAAAAACAAGATTATGGAAAAGGGTGATGAATATGGTATGCTACCAGAAACTGTTGGTATATCCATGCTGAATCAATTAAGAGATATGCAAATAAAATATTCAACTAGTAAAGACAAGCCTCAATTAAAGATGGGTTTTGAATCTACCATGGATGGCGTATTTGTCGACACTGAAATCAAAAATGTACTGAATTATAAGCTCGTACACAATAAAAAGTCTACCCAAAGAGTTTTTATTCGAAAAAATATTGAGACTAAAGTAGTCGGTATTAAATCTGATGATAGTGAAGTTGTATTAAGTGCCCGCATAAACCAATTGTCCGATGCCGCTGAGTTTGGGTCGGTAAATTATGAAGTTGCTACAAATGAAATAAAGATGTTATCGGAACTGCTAAAGAAGCGCTCAAAGTCAACCTCAACCATTAGTACATCTAAAGTGATATCACTTTTTGATAATTTAAATACAAAGGCCATCTCTACTATAAGAAATTCTTTAATTCAGACTCCAAACCAGGAAGTGCCGGTAGGATTTAACTATGGGTATGACGAGAAGGAAGCAATCAATTTTGAAGATTTACTGTATGTAGATCCAACCGCAGACCCAAAAAATAAAGATACCTGGAAGTACAGCTTTAAAGAAGAGGATGCTGTTCTAGGAAAGTCGGCAACAGAAAATCCAAGAGTTCACTTCTTGGACCCAGCTGTTCATGGTGGTAGGTATAGGTTTCCAAAGATCTATATTGAACCAGCAACTTACAACGGTTGGTTGGGAGCTATAAAGGCATTTGTGCCCCAAGTGCAAACTTGCGAAGATGGAGACAATGGGTTCTTAGATATAGCTGATATATCTAAGAGGGTAAAGGAAGTGGAGTCAAACGTCCCTGTAGATGAAAGAATAAGTGCGCCACTGGAATGTCGACTTGAAGTACCATATGATAGGCAAATAATGCCTGCTAATCATGCACTTCTAGAAGGTATAGTCATATCAACAATCAGAACTTATGCAACAGAATTCATCGTCCGTACATTCCCAATTATTGGTTCTATTCAATTTAGAGACAGTAACTATGACTCCCTAATCACGAAGTCAGTATCTGACTATATGCAAAGGGAGATGTCTGACTCTGGATTGTTCGCAAACATTTCTCGTCTTGCTTATTATCTAATATTTCTAGAACAAGCAACTCAAGTTGTTCAAAGGCAAGTAATAGATGGTCTAATGAGTGAGACGGAAGAGATGAGAAGAGCCTCAAGAATCATCAATCGTGCTCAGAATAACTATGAAAAACTTAAGTTCTCTGACTACATATCCGGCAATACACCTGAAGGCATCAAAGAGCAAATAGAAAAAGGATCTAAAATTATAGCCTATGGTAATCACTGGGAGACTGGTGAGGGCGAAATGACCATTAGGGGATTATCTCCGTACAAAATAAATTTAGCAAGAAAGGTAGCTGTAATATATGAAACACAAGAAGCAGCTGAAATATTTCTTTCCGCTCTAATACGAAAAGAAGTTAAATTATTATCAAAAAAAATTAATTTAAATTTAAGACCTTTGCCTCATGTTTATGATGTGAAGAAATATATGATTTCTAAAAACGGAATGGTGGAAAACTCAGGCATCTTATCAGGTTTCTCATCTGTGGAGCAAGAAGTGATAGAGGGCTCTTCTAAGCCATATTACGGAGACATTTTGGATTGCCCTGGACCTTCATTGTCTAGCAATCTAAGCTCGATCTCCTCCACACCAGAAGAAGTATTTAAATCCGGCATAATGCATTTGGAAAAATTTGTAAGAGTGATAAATAAAGATTTGTCTGAACAAGTCATGACTACCTCGGAATTCCGAGAGCTAATGACCAGATCCAATTACGATGATGAATCTAGACTGTCCGATCACTTTGGAAATGCTTTTGTTGATGAGGGCGAAATCCAAGGCTCGATTGGAGTTAGGTTCGGAGTCAGACTAGTGATGTCTCTCGTAGATGGTATTGGGTTGAGTTTGGGTCTAGATAGGCAAATAGAAAGACTATCTTCATCAATATCTGTCGGAGATCAAGAGATGAAAATTATTTCTTTCCCAATTGCTTCATACGAGCTTGACTTGATTGATGATAAAATAAAAGATTTAAAATTAGAAGATCAAAACTTGGGACAAGATATTAAGTGCTATGTTGATAGATTAGTCGAGACCGAAGATTTTGTTTTGCTTTTCGATACAATAATTAAGACTAGGACATTTTGCTCCTTGTTCGCTTTGTATTCATTTCAAAATTTTATTGAGTCTATTGGGCAGGTAGAAGTCGAGGACAAAGCAAGGAAAAGAAAGATAAATCAATCTTGGAAAGAGAAAATATTTAACGATACGAAGAGAGTCCTTAGAAAGCAGTTTAGATCGGTCTATAATTCTCAAGACGATCAAGAAAGTAGTTCTTCGTCCAATCGTGTATCGAATATTGATTTTCTGAAGAATTTGGTACCCGACCTCTATTTAAACATAGGTGGCGTAGGCTTCCTACAGAGAATAAGAATTGTTGACGCCAACCCCTTCGATGAAAACGGAGAGGCTTGTGTTAATGAATTCCAAAAAATGTTTAAGAGGTAGGACATGTCTTTATCTATAAAATTTCCTATAGAACCAAAGGGGAGTAAGTCATCTGGAATACAGTCATATACAGATGAAGAGATATCACAGGCCATAAAGCAGAATTTAAAAATGCTAATATTAACTCGAAAGGGAGAGTATGTTTGGGATTCAAATTTTGGAGTGGGTCTTCACGACTATCTATTCGAGAATAGCTCAACATTTTCAACGCAGAGTATAGAAACGGAAATTAGAAATCAAATAACGACATATATGCCCTATGTTGACGTAAGGGGAATATCAGCTTCAATTGGAGACAGTCAGCAAGTTTTAAATGTACAGATACAATTCTTATACAATGGAAAAGTAATCCCAGAGATTTTTGAAGTTGAGGTCTCCTAAATAACCTGTGCTTTTGCGAGATTAACTATTTAGTTCTTAGTGAGGGTCTCAAATGTCTAAGAAAAAGAAAACACCTATAAAATATACCAGCCGCGACTTTGATAGCATCAGAGAAGACTTGATCGAGCATGCAAAACGCTTCTATCCTAATGAGTGGAGAGATTTTTCAAAATCTACAATAAACTCTTTATTGATCGATTCAGTCGCTTACGTTGGCGATGTTCTATCATACTACATTGACTATCAAGCAAATGAGTCATTTCTAGATACGGCTATCGAATTTAATAACGTTAGAAAGCATGCTAGAACACTAGGGTTTAAATTCTCCGGAGCTGCAAGTACAAGCGGTACAGTTTCGCTATTTTGCCTAGTGCCTTCGAATGCAGATGGAACCGCACCAGACTTAAATTACATGCCGATTCTAGAAAAAGGCGCTACATTTTCTAGTACAAATGGCGGGAACTTTATATTGACCGAGGATGTAAACTTCGGTGAAATCTCAAATGAGATTGTGGCGGCTAGATTTGATAATAATAGTGGAGCAACAACTCATTTTGCTGTGAAGGCTTATGGACAGGTCACATCCGGATTATTTTCAAAGGCAACTGTTGATCTCACAGATTCAACTTTTGAAAGATTTAAGAGAGTTCGGATTGGTGGAGACACGGTTATTGAAATCATATCGGTAGTGGATAGCGATGGAAATAAATATTATGAAGTAGACAATCTCTCTCAAGAAACAGTGTTTGAAGAGACGACCAATAGAGATGCTACATCTGATGGTGTTAGAAGTATATTGAAGCCATTTTCAACTGCTCGACGCTTTGTTGTAGAGCAGGATGATACTGGGACATATTTGCAATTTGGCTTTGGATCTGAAAACTCAGACGAGAGTGAACTCGTGGATCCTTCAAAAGTAGCTGTAAAAATGCATGGTAAATCTCACGTTTCAAGTTTTAGATTTGATCCATCAAAGCTTGTCGGGACTACAAAATTGGGTATATCCCCATCTGGTACGAAGCTCACTGTTCTGATGAAGTTGGCTAATTCTAATTCATCCAATGTTTCATCCAATTCAGTGACTGGTGTCTTAAGTTCTAAATTTAAATTTTCTTCTGAGATATCTCTAGATGCAGCAAAAAAAGATGGAGTAATCTCCTCCCTAGAGTTGACCAATGAAGAACCTATCGTCGGCTCAACCGAGCAGATAACAACAGAGGAATTAAAGCAAAGAGCGAAGGGCTACTATTCAACCCAGAGTAGAGCAGTAACAAGGCAAGATTATGAATCAATGATCTATAATATGCCTAACAAATATGGTATAATAAAAAGAGTGAGTGTGATAAACGACCCTTCTGCTTCAAATCGACGAATGGCTATATATGTTATTTCCGAAGATTCAGAGGGAAAATTAACGCAAGCCTCGGAATCTCTAAAGTTAAATATGAAGAATTGGATATCCCAATACAAAGCAATGAATGACGTCGCAGATATATTTGACGCAAAGATTATTAATTTTGGTGTGGATTTCAAAGTGTCTTTGGATAGCCGATTTAAAGATGTTGGAGTTCTATCTAGATGCAATGCTGCAATAGAGGACTACTTCTCTAATCAATTATACATTGGAGAACCAATATATATTACGAGGCTATATTCAATTCTTAGTAAAGTCGAGGGCGTGTCGGATGTTAAGAAGGTAAACGTCCACCAAAAGAGAGGGGCTCTCTACTCTCCTGTGAACATTAATTTCAATGATGCTTTATCCTCCGATGGAACTTATATCATGACTCCTAAAAACTGCATAATGGAGTTAAAATATCCAAGTAGAGACATAAGAGGAACCTTAATAAGATGATTAAAAGATATTACGCCACAAAAGATAATACAATAACAAATGCTTATGGAGCCACACTTACCACTAGAGGCTCCGATGCTAACATGGGGGCCTCCGATATTTTAGAGGTATTCTCTATATATGGCCAAACTCAAGACTCATCAGGTGTTTACTCATCTGAAGAAGCTAGGATCATAATAGAGTTTGATATTGAGCAAATAAAGCAAGACAGAGAAGCAGAAAGAGTCCCAGAAAGGTCTAGGTATTTTCTGAGATTATTTAACGCTAAGCATGGTAAAACACTCCCAACCTTATTTGATCTCGAAGTTGTGCCGCTTGAGGAAGAGTGGTCAGAGGGAGTTGGATTAGATATGGAAGATTATTCTGACTTGACTTACGGAAAGGGATCTAGCTGGAACGAAAGAACGGAAGGGCAAAACTGGACAACGCCCGGTGGGCATTTTCCAAACGGAACACCGGTACTTCAGACATTCTACGACGGTGATGAGGATTTAAACATAGATGTTACAGACTTTGTCGAAAGTTGGATAAATCAACCTCTAGAAAATAAGGGTTTAATTATAAAGTTACCCCAAAGTCTCTTAACAACAGAGCTCAGGTCTTATTACACGAAAATGTTCTTTGCTCGAGGAACTAGTAACTTTTTTAAGAAGCCAACACTTGAGGCTCGATGGAACTCTCAAATCGCCGATAATAGAACATCGTTCTATTCGGGAGAATCCAACGACATTTATTTCTACAACATCTTCAGAAACCAGCTTTCATCATTGACTGGTCCAGTCACGGTATCTCTCTATGAAGAGCTTGGAGGGACTCCCTTGGAAACCCAGACTGCTACAGAAGTAGAAACAGGCATTTACAAGGCCACAGTTAACCCTACAACGTCTCTTGAGACAATCTATGACGTTTGGTCCGATAACGGAGTGGAAATCCACTCAGGGTCCGTTGAGGTCCTTCAAAGAGGATATCAAACAACACCATCGA
>Ga0099848_1000495_pt1 | contig 18593 bp, 27 predicted proteins | sample CB_VirMetaG_3_FD_78179 | JGI IMG/M metagenome (GOLD analysis project Ga0099848, IMG submission 78179) | Freshwater to marine saline gradient viral communities from Chesapeake Bay - CB_1508_1S Viral MetaG | ecosystem: Environmental > Aquatic > Marine > Coastal | place: USA: Chesapeake Bay...
AGAAAACAACTTTGCTAAGAGTAAAGACTTGATGTATAACCTTATTATGTTTGGAGAAGCAGTGTATCACAAATCCTATATGGATGAAACTTTAGATACTATGCAAGCTCTTATGCAGTATGCTAAATATAAGAAGTCTTATAAGCAAGATATTATTGGGGGTATCAAAGGATTAAACCGTGGTTATAGAACTCCTGAATTAGAGCAGTCTGATCGTATTTCTAAAAATCTTACGCAGCTTATTCGTACTCATGTTTTACGTGAACACATTACAAGTAAGGATAAAATTATTGGCAAGAATATTTCAACTAATAAAATGGTAAGTGCCTTAATTAATTCAGCTCGAAACATGGCTTTAGGATTTAACTATAAAGCTGCTTTTGCTGGGTTTATGACAGGACAAGCTAACCTATTAGCTTATAGTAGAAAGAACAGGCAGATTACTCGTAAGGGTCTTATGTCTGCATATAAACATATGCGCTCTGCTAATGCTCGTGCGATGAATGAGTACTTTGCAATTGAGAAAGAAAACCATACTCAACGTATAGCAAGGGAATCAAGTAATAATATTATAAATAGAATCTTTAATCGCGATACACTATATGTTTTTTATCGTGCTGAAGAAGTAACTAGTAATCTTGTACTAGGAGCTATGGCTCGTAACTATGGTGTAGATCCTTTAGATGGTAAAGTACGTAGGCTTGCTGAGATAGATGGTGATGTTAAGAGTATCCATGATATGTGGAAAGAAGCTACAGATTCAGGTAAGACTATTGAAGACCTTCCTCTAACTGATGAGCAGTTTGCAGAATTTAGAACTATGGTTCGTACTACTTCACGTAGAATTAAGGGTACGAATATGAATGCTGACCAATCTGTATATTCAGGAAATATTTTAAATAAAGTATTTGGAATGTTTAGGACATGGCTTACTCCTATGCTTATGAATATCTATGGCGGTATCCGTTACAATAAAGGAATGGATGACTTTGAGGTAGGTTCTGCTCGTGTAGCATTGCAAGAGTTGAAGGCTATGTATGACCTAGGATTACGTAAAGGGGCTGCTGGTCTTATGCGTATGGCAGCATCTAGTATTCCTTTCCTTGGTAGTCGTTTTAGTAAAATGTCAGGACTAAAGTATGAGCTTAGTGAAAAAGCTTCTTTAGAATCTTATGAGAGGTTTATAGCTCTTAATCCTATTTATGCTAATAAACTAACGTTAGATGAATGGCATCAGCTTCGTCAAGATACTATGAATATGCATCATAGTTATGTACGTATGCTGGCTACTATACCTTTATTACTTGCAGTATTAGGTGGTGATTTTGATGATGATGGAGAACGTGATAGTAAAAGTATTGGCGTTTTAAACTTAGCTCATCAATTGGTTTCTCGTTTTCAAACAGAAATGTTATTCTTCTATGACTATTCTGCAATGCGTGAGATTACACAATCTCCTATACCCATTTTAGGATTCTTAAATCTGTATAAGAATGTCACTGTAAACTCTTTTGATGAAGCACGAGATTATATTGCAGGAGAAAACAAATTAACTAAGACAGGTAAGTCTGCGGATAAAGCTGAACAATGGCATTACAGTAGAAGATTTGTTCCTTTTATTTATCAGTATGGTAATTTAATTGAAACTTTAAATCTAGATACAGAAGACGAAGAAGCTTTATAATATAATTTTTATATATTTGGATTGTAAAGCCAAATAAGTTATGTATAATGGAAGCACAGTTTGGAAGGGTAATAACCCTACTACATGAAAATAATTGACATTGCAAGGCAGCATTATGATGAACTTTATAATGCTGAAAGTTTACGAGCTAAGTGCCGAGAATTAGCTGAGCAATATGCAGTAGATAAAACTGCAATTCGTAAACACTTCTACAAGCTAAGAAAAGAAAGAGAACATTCTGCTCTATATGACTTTGCTGATAAAAATGGTTTTGATGCTAGTCAAGTAAATCACTACTGGTATAAAGGCAAAAGCATCTCTGCTCATGTCAAGCCTGAACAAATTACCTACGATGAGATAAAGCAAGAGCTTATAGATGAGCTTAAGAATTATAGTCCAGAGTATCCTAAACTAGAATACAAACAAACATCGGAGCCACATCTTTTACTTATAGATCCTGCAGATGTACATATAGGTAAGCTAGCAACGTTTATTGAAACAGGAGATGAGTATAATACTCAGATTGCCTGTGAAAGGGTGATAAACGGAGTAGAAGGCATATTGAATAAAGCAAAGGGATTTGACATTGATCAAATCCTTTTTGTAGGTGGCAATGACATCTTACATATAGATACTCCTAAACGCACTACTACAAGTGGCACACCACAAGATACCGATGGTATGTGGTATGAAAACTTTACTGCAGCAAAAGAAATCTATATTAAAGCATTAGAAACTTTAGTTACAGTTGCACCTGTACACTTTGTATTTAATCCGTCTAACCACGATTATACAAATGGTTTCTTCTTAGCAGATGTAATACAGACTTGGTTTAGGAAACATCCTAACATTAGTTTTGATTGTAGTATCAGTCATAGGAAATACTACAGGTACTATGATAATTTAATTGGAACTACGCATGGTGATGGAGCAAAGCAACAAGACTTGCCGTTGCTCATGGCTCATGAGGCAAAAGTAGATTGGGCATCGAGTACATATAGATATATATACACGCACCATGTTCACCATAAAACAGCAAAGGATTTCGCTGGCGTTGCTGTGGAAAGTTTAAGGAGTCCTTCAGGAGCTGATAGTTGGCACCATCGTAATGGATATCAACATGCACCAAAGGCAATAGAAGGATTTATACACTCACGTGACAAAGGACAAATAGCAAGATTAACACATTACTTCGTATAAAAAAAGCCCCTAACTAAAGGGGCTTTCTAATCACACTATTTATCAGAGTTCAATAAGCTCATGAGCTTTTCTATATACAGGCTGAAATCCATGGCTTCCTCCTGCGCATGTTTAAGCCAATCTATTACTGAAAGATCATCTCGTTCTAGAGTTGTATTGTATTTCTCAATGCCTACTTTAGAACGCTCTCTGTACTTTGCAATAACTGATTCTACGTGCTTATCTGCCACAACAAATCCTATTTAACAAAATTACTAAGCTTGACAAAGGTAAGATCATATTTGATACGAATGTCATTCATATCATCTTGGTTCTTAGCACTACGATTAGCAGCTTTTTCAATCTCTGCTTTTGTAAATAGCAAAGGAGCTACTTGTGTAGTTCTTCCTGCGTCACTGCGCTTAGAAGGATCAAACAAAGACAGGAAGTAATACTGGTCTTTACTGTTTACTTCTTTGTTCTTGTTGTCCATAATTACTACAGGTTGGCAAGGCTTAGATGCCAGGTACAAACTTGTAGCGTACTTCTTGCTGTTCTCTACAGATTTATTCTTGTACTTCTGTAGTTCAGCAGTGTGCTTGTTAAGGTCGTTTAAGTTATTATCAATTAGTTCTTTTACATCTATGCTTCTTTTGTAAGCAATAACGCCAAGTAACCAAGAAATAATAACTAAAGCAACAACCGTAATTACGTAATAATTCATACTGTAATGTTTTGGAATTTAACAAATATAGTAAAAAGGGACACACTTTTACATGTGCCCCCTCTTACATGGCTTTATACAACCTCTTCTAAGAAGTATTCAGTAATCTCCTTGTTCTGCTCTATAGCACCTAGATTACCTTTCTTTAGAACCTCTGTAATGTTATTGTATAGATTCCAAGCACTGCCATTACCATTAGGCATAGCAAAGTTCTCACTCTTTTCTATCTCACGGGTAAGTGCAGTCAATTGATTAGCACGCAGTAACTCATGCTTATAGAATAAGTCACCGATAATATGTGCAGTATCTGTACGTCCTAGTTGTTGAGCATGCAGTACTTCTTTAATTGCTGCAGCTTTGTCAAGCTGATTACGTAAAGAGTGCGTAGTATTATATATCATTTCACCTAGATCATCAAAGACATTCTTGGTGTGTCTACGCATATAGGTAATATCACCGATTACCATACCATTAGAACATATCATTACCATAGCACCTGCAGCTAAGGCTACCGACATACTCTTGTCATAAGAGTTTCGGTATGCTAGCATCATCTTAAATGCAGGATCAGGATTATTTAAGTCTTGGATTCCTAAGTAACCGATAACACGTTGTCCTCCGCTATACAAAGTATGGTAGTTATTGGTAACTGTTAAGCCTTGCGTAAATAATTGCTGGGTTAATGCATTGATTAAATACACATTGCTAATGGGTTGATACGAAGTAGTGGGTAGTGGAACCTTAGTTTTGTAAAGGTCTTCGAGATTTGAATTGTAATGTAACATAATGATTAGAATTAAAGGATTAAGAAATTAGTGTTGTTTAATTCACGGATTAGTTTGTCTAACGTGAGATTGGGATTAATAAATCTAATGTGATCTAAAGTATTAGTGAGATAATAAGTATATAAACCATCTGCTCTTCGAATGATATAGACATGCCCTGACGTAGTATTAAAGTCATGCACTAGGTTTATAGTAAATCGCAATACACGATCTTCATATAAACGAATGTCTGTAGTATTCCAAGATTTAGATAAGATTTTATTACACTTATCAAAAGCATCGTCAAATGCCTCTCCTTCAATTAACAGCTTGTTCAAGTTTAACTTGGCCATCTTTGTCTTCAATATTAGTTAATAGTTGTTCTTTAAGCTTTAGCAATCTGTCTATCTCTTGATTGATAATATGTAAGAAAGACTCAGGTGCTGTGTTGATATAGCGCACCTCTTTCATGATTTGCTCAAACTTTTTACGTTCATTAGGATACACATCTAACATACCACTATACGTTTTACAATGATATATTATAGTAGCATGGTTAGGTATTACATTAACCATTCCTGTAGCGTAGTAGTAAGATTCCGCAATATGTTGATAGGGCATATTATATAATTGTCTAATTAGATAATAATATACCCTTCGTATATTGATGAGGGATTTTTCGCGGGATTTACTACCCACCATTTCAGGTGTCGTTTTGTTTAATGGATCAAGATGCTTAATAATTATAGTAAGTACCTCTTTCCAGTACTTTTCATTAGGAATTGATTGCATATTATATCCATTTAATTTGATACTCTTCTCCGTTTATACCTGTAATGATTTCATTCGCCATCTTAAAATGATTGCAACCTAGAAATCCTGCATCTAATTTACGTAGTTCAGCAGCAGGATGAGCTGCGGTTAATACATGATGAAATGACTTCATATACATATTCTCAAAAGACTTCGCATGCTTACCCCATAACATAAATATAAGACCACTATTATTTTGTGCAATAAGGTCTATAATCTGCATGGTAATTGGTAACCATTCTTCACTGTGACTATTGGCTTTGCCTTTATGTACAGTAAGAGCAGTATTAAGAAGTAATACACCTTGCTTAGCCCAAGACTCTAATGTATAATCAAAGTCTTTGCCTTCGCTTTGATACTCTCTATCTAATTCTTTGCGTATTACTTGCAAAGAAGGAGGTATAGTACCATTAGGATTCTTAACACCGAAGGATAGACCACTTGCCATACCAGGAGTATGATAAGGGTCTTGTCCTAAGATTACCACCTTAAGATCTTTGTAAGGGGTTAGTCTGAAAGCTTTGAAAATATCTTGACTTTCAGGGTACGTAGGGGCTTGTGATTGCCATTTAGCTATCTGTACACCAATATTCTCAAACTCTTTGGTACTAGTGATAGCTTCTAAGGGTTCATACCATGTACCCAGCCAAGTTTTTAACACGCTCATATTCTTGTTTTGATATTAATTGTGATTCATAAAGTCCATCTATGCCTTCGATATCCATTGCTTGGTATAGTTCAATATTACTAGGTAATTTCATATTGAGTTTTTCTTCCCAAGCTTCTATTAGAATCTCAGACTTAGAAGTTATACTACTAATAAAAATGTAATCTCGTTTAGGAAGACTATTCTTTAGATAACTCATATAGGTTACAGGTAGTAAACTGTATTGACTACGCATAATTGTATTGTAAGATTCAAACCAATAAGGTTTTGCAATCTTGCTTAGTACAACATAATTATCGTTACCATATGGAGTAGTAAAGACATAATTTTCTTCTAAACATTGAGATTCTACTAAATCTTTAAGTAGTTTAAATTGCTTATCATTTCGTATTTGCTTGTTGTAATGCAATAAGAAATGTACAGCATAACGATATTTCTCTTGTTCTAGTTCAGGATAATATGCAAAAACACCAAGGAATAAAGGACTTTCCATAATGTTAAATGCAATCTTACCTGCAGTAGCTGCAAGAAATACCTTAGAAGGATTCTCAATAAAACTATGTAGGGTAATCTTCTTCATTGATTTGCTAAGATCAAACGTAGATATCTTAGCAATCTTAAATGGCAAAGACATTTTGATGTTTATATCATCAGCAATAATAATATCTCCTACATTAATTGTGTGATTTCCTACATGGAAAGTACCGCAGTAAGATTCCGTTTCATTAATCTCTCCTTCGGCTTTTTCTTTAGTTAGGATAGTGCATTCATATCCACTTACATGTACTTTGGTATTAGCATTTCTAATATCAATTACCTGTGGCTGGGTTGATTGTTGTATACTCATTGACAATTACTTTACCGTTAGACTTACGTACATCCATGGGATAATCATAGCTACCAAGCTGTAAGTACTCTTTGTACTCATCAATGAGCTGTTCATAACCTTTTGTAGGCTTACCACTTGCTAGGCTATAACCTCCGTTAGTGCCTACTTCTAAGTCTATATCAGACATTTGGAAGATTCGTGGTCTGCCTGTAGATGTAAATGATTCTACCGCAAAATAAGGATTTTCTATTACTAAGTCTAATCCTTCTGCTTTTAGCCAATGAGATAATGCAAGTTTATAAAATGCACCTTGTAAGTCATACCTAAATTTACGATAGGAATAATCAAAAGAACTTACTGGTCCTTCCTTGACTTTGATGTCAATGATTTGCGCAATGCCTTCATTAGGATTAATACGCACTACATCTAGCATACTCTTACACTTTACTCCTTTATACTCAAAGTATATCGGTAGCTGATACAAGTATGCCCAGTCATCTACATTTTCTTGTTGAGTAATATACTTAGTAGTATAAGGATGATTGCGTAAAGACTCTGCAGTTCTAAGAGCCATGTCATATCCTTTTTCACTAAGTATTTCTTTATCCTTAGCTTGTAGAATAAACTCAAAGTACGTCTTACCTTCTTTGGCAAATCTCTCATATACAAACTTCTCAAAGTTATCACGTTTAATACCTGTATTATCATACGCAGCTTGAAAAGCATCCATGTTGACATCTTCAATCTTCTCTAATCCTCTTTGCCAGCATATCTTATACAAAGTATGGCAGAAGGTCAGCATCTGCCCCGTAGGGATAACACCAGGATAAACATCAAAAATCTCATACATGGACGATTCATCAAGACACAGCAGTGCATCAACAGCAGTACCTATCTTCATAGGTGTGTCACTAAAATCTGGAAACTCAAACTTCTTTTCTTGTTCTTTCTGTTTCATAATATCAGAAAGTAAGAAGGGATCTACACTTAGTTTAGTAAGCATAGATTGGGATACTCGCTCTTGCTTGTGATAGTCCTTCACAGCAAAAGCATTTGAATTAGTCGCAATCATAACGAATTAAGGAACATATTAAATGATGGGGCTTTGAACTTGCCAAAAGAATAAACGTGCCCCGTTTTAGCGTTTACTCGATAGTCTTCAGGTACAAATGTATTGTGTACTAAAGCACGTGCTGAATTACGCACTACTACTTTTTGTACATAGATACCTAAGGTGGCATAAATAAATCTTTGAGTCAAACCAAATACCCTAGCAGCACACATGTCAGCAGCAGCGGGGGGTTTAACGTCAATGTAGGATGTAAAAGGTTCCCAATCTCCTTTACTTAATTGTTCTGCGTAGAAGTAAACCTTATTGTTATACTCTATATTTTTGATGTCTTTATAGAATATACCTTCGGCTTTTTTATTCCACACAATTACAAAGTCAGGGGTGTAGGTAGTATTAGAAAGTAACTCTTTAGTCACAATCTTATCTTCCTTAGTCACACGTGGTACTTTGTAATTAACAGTTAAATTAGGAGCTACTTGTGGGAAGGTAGGTTCATAGTCAAAACTATCTACATAACCGTGGTCTTGTAGTGTCTGTAAGTATGAAGCCATAATCTCTTCATCCTTACTCCTGTATTCTACCATTTTTAGTTAGTTTAAGAAACTCCAAGGCATAATAGATACCTTTGGCTTCGAAGTTCTGAAACTCTAAGTCTGAGTTTTCTAGTTCTTCTGCAATATCTAATAACTCTTTAACTAATTCTTTCATTAATAATAATTTTTGTGACCGCCATTAATCCTTTCAATAGATTCATACTCTCCTCTTGAATATGAAGATGAATCTCCTGATATACTAATACCTTGACCTACTTTTAGACCCGCTTTATCTAGCATTTCAATAACATCGTCTGCAATTTCATCGGGAGCATTCATGCCATCTATAATTTCAATTGAATTCCATTTAGGAACATACATAACAGTAATTCGATGTTCTGAATTTTCTAAAACGTTAACGACTTTATCAAAGTCTTTCTTAGTTACTTTTATCATTTTTAATTGTTTTTGTGTGTACATATAAGTTCACTGTGAATAATTGAGTAAGCTTTATCATATCCTACATTAGCTACAAGATCAGACGGATCCTTACTCTTGTATTTAGCAGGTATCTTAAGGTTCTGCTTGATGGAAGTAAATGTATTAATTATCTTTTTTGCTTGTATCTGACCCCAATTATTTGTTTTGTTATAATCGTTGTCATAAAGCAAAGAGATATTTAAGAATCTTCTTTTAAGCATATCAATTAACTCTTTGTCAGGCATCTGCATCTCACTAGATAATGCAATAGCATGAATGCCCATAGTATATAACACCATTACATCCTTCATAGAAGATGTAATTACAATGTTATTACTTGTGTAAGGTAACTGATCTATACCTTGGATTGTACTTGTATTGGTATTGGATAAGAATTTTAGTTTCTTACTCCGAGGTTGGTATATCTTGACTTGTGTATTATTCTCCATAAGGTATGCAAAAGCAAGTTTATCTGCCTTGATGTAATTATTATTGACATAGAAACTCTTTAATGATACTACGTTATAATAGTTTAATACATACTCGTCTATTCCAAACCTCTTCCAAAAAGCCAAGTCATCCGCAGTAAAGTCTTGAACTTTAAGTACAAACTTAGTCTTCTTCTTTTCAGGCTTCTGATAGGTAGTCTTCTTAGGTACTTTAACGTGCTTTACATTTGTCGATTTATACAATCCCAAATTAAAATCACTGTCAATCATGATAAGAGCATCCTTAAAACTAATATCGTACAATAGTTGCACGAACATAATACAGTTACCATGTTTGTTCATACCAAAGTCAGAAAACATTAGCGTATCATCTCCCTGCCATATACAGAAAGAAGGACTGCTATCATCTTCACGTAGAGGACTAGATATAGCATTACCTATAGGAATGGAAACCCCTGAATATCTATTGAAGACATCCAGGGGGTTAACCATTTTTAAGATATTATCAGCAGTGAGTGTTGCATCACTACTCCTGCTTGCTATTGCCATTATGCAAATATGCTTTTAATATCATCGTTAGAATCAGTGGAAATAACTTCTGTCTTCTGCTCTTTAACTTCTTGAACAGATAGGTCAGATGGATACACCGCATCCCATGCAGTATATTCATTCTCTAAGGTACGTAAGAAACCTTTCTCATTGAAGTAGGTAAGACGACCAAAGAACTTGTTGTACACACTTTGTACAAACTTATCATTGTTCATCGTTACACCACCTGCTAAGAGAACTACACGGTTTTCTTTGAGTTGAGTAACATACTCCTTCAACTCTGTGACATTCCCTTTAGCGAGTTCCTCACGGTTATCTAAACGACATTCACCCTCTGTAGCTACGTTAGCCCATGCTTTGATAAACATCATTAGATCTTCCTCGCCTACAAATGCTTTAACAGCACTCTTCTTATCAACCCATTCTTGTAAATCATCTACACTACCAGCCCATCCTGTAGTACCAAAGGCATCAATGTATTGATTCTTATCACCTGCCTTATTAGTACGTAGTTTAGGACGCACAATAAAGTTTACACTAGTGGTAAATGGGTTTTCAATAGCAGAACTATCAGATTGTACAATAAACTTAACTACAACAAAGTCATCACCGTTCTTATCTTTCTTGCGATATTCAGGTTTGTTATCAATTGTAGTGTTGTAGAGTTTCTCAAGCTCTGCTTTAGTAGGATTAACGGACAATACCTTAAAAGGAATTAAACCACCATATACGGTGTTGTCTTGTCCTGATACTACTTTCTCGTTACTGTTGTTGCTTTGAATAGCCATTTTAGTTTAATTTATTGGTTACTATCATCAATTACTCGGAAAGGCAAACGATTACTTCTACGGGGTTTGCGATTAAATAAGGCTGGATAGCGAGAAAATAGCGTATCTATATCTTTCTTATCATGCCCAATCATAACTGCAATTTCCTCACGATCAAAGCCTTCTTCTAAGAAGTCAATAATCTGAGTAATACGTACCTCTTCCCAAGGTTCTTTTGCAGGAACTACATCCCATGCTAGGGGTTTGTCGTTCTTTACTTTAATAGGTTCTTGTTCAACCATAGGTTCTGTTTCTGTGTCTACATCAGGTAACCTTTCCTGTGTAGCCCAATCATAAGTTATTCTATCCATACTTTTGCGAATTCTCCTAGTGCATCTAATTTAATTACATAAGACGAAGAATTAGATTGTGGAATTATCCCAACCTTTTCTCCGTTAAGTTCAGCTTTCATAGCTTCACTCAAATACAACTTGGTTCTATAGTGGGTAACATAAGCTTCCCCTTTTCTGTTGTATTTAACTTCCTGCGTTCTTGGTCCTGGCTTTGCCATCTTTAATTGAATTAAGTCCGTAATAATCTCGAATAGTTGCATCGACTTCTAATAGATCATTATCTACTAGAGAGTCTTCAAACATTCCTACAGGAGTCTTGCAAGTATCTCTGCCTGTAGTTTGGGTTCTGAATTTGTACTGCACTCCTTCAGGTTTCTTTTGAACATCCGCATATAGTACAATAGTGCTTTTGCTTTCAGGTCTGACCTTTTTTAGCATACCACCATGCACTGCTATACGCATTTCAATAAGCCCTGTATCCTCGTTTAATGTTTCTTCAGGATGTGCCATCAGATATACATACATATCATCAGGTGTATTATCACGAATGTAATTAAACAATTGATACTGACTTGCAGCCATCTCACCCCACTTGGTCATGTAGTCTGTACCTCGCTTGCGAAATTCTTCACTAAATACAAGATCATTGACATTCATGTTCCAAGTATCTATCACGATAATCTTCTTATCATTCTCAGCACCGTACTTGATAATAGCACGTATGTCTTCAATGTCAGAAGTTTCGAGATAGTTTTTGAGTTCCTTATTCCACTGCTTACCATATTGCCTCCAAGGTAATTCTTTCTTGTCGGTGTTAATGATAATACATTTTTCAGGAGGTAAGTTTCTCATGGAGTAGCTCTTACCCATACCGGTATTAGCTACAATAAAACATAATCTACCCATTACACATTGGTTTTGATATTGGTTACTAATTCATATCGTTGTGGCGACATTTCCTCTGCTTTGGGCATTTCTTCAAAGATACTAGACTCACCTATGAACAGCATAGGAATACGCTTTTGTGCGCTACCATATCTGTTCTTAAGTACAATACCTGCACGGAATCTGTCTTGCAACTGCTCAATGTCATATCCACGATATTCAGTTAGTTCAAACTGCCTAGGATTAAACAAAGCAAAGACGGTTTCTGCATCTTGTACAGTGTTACCTGAATCTTTGAAATCATTAAGGGTAGGTTCTAATTTATTAAGCCTCATGCGATCAGTGCTTGCAAAACTACGATTTAACTGCTGAACTACTACAGGGCTAATACCATAAGTATTCCTCAAGTTAATCATGTACTCTGACATCTTGTCGATGTTGGCTTTTACATTAAAACTTCTCTCCTTCTTAATCAGACTAATATGGTCAATGATACACAAGGTATAATTGTTCTTACCGTTAGGTATAAAACCATTAACATACTGCTTGTCATTACCATCCTCATCTGTAAATGTACCATACGTAGGTGAACCTAAATTCTCATGGGCATATCGAGTTAAAGCTTTCTCTATTCCCGTAGGGTTTTCAGGTATGTCGTTTACCACTAATACATCCTCTAATTTACTAAAATACTCCCTGGTTTCCAAGACTTTAGAGTAAATTTCTTGGCTAATTCTGTTCTTACCACGTGATAAAACATAGTTTACATCAGCCACTAAACCATACTGATAATATAGCTTACGGGTAATGGCTTTAGTCAGAATCATCTCTGTCTTTAACTCGAAAGAAAAGTAGAATATCTTGAGATTACCTTTGTCAGGAAACTTCATGACATCTTCAAAGGGATTAAGTACAAATGCATTGAGGGTAAACGTAGATTTACCTGCACCTGGATCACCACCGATTAGATAGTAAGTACCCTTCTGTACATTAGGTATATGAGTCCGTAGTCTTGGAAAGCCCATGTTAAGACCTTCATTAAGACCTGCTTTGCCGTCTTCAATCCATTTAACGGTACTGTCAAAGTAACTCATATGTCTTCTGTAAAATCAGTGGTTGGTGTAGTAGTTTCTCCTTCTCTATAAGCTTCTATGTAACCCATAAGCATAGACACTCCATTCTTTTCAATAAAGTAATCTGCACAAGTCATTTTTTCATAAAAGGTATCCTTGGCTTTGTTTACATAAATCTTAGTAGCTTCTATAATCTCTGTAGGGGTTACATCAGGGTTATCACGCATTAGTTTCTGCATCTTCTTAATGCAACCTTTGCGGTCACCCTTGACTAGTCTACTACCTGTATACACACCTGATGGAAATAACTTACGATACTCATCAATCATATTCATAACTAGATGATCACTAGCACCTATAAATGCTTTACCATCTTGAGTTATTAATAATTTCTTAAGTACTTTGTGAGCATATTCCATGTGCAATCCCGTAGGAGATTCATTGGGATCTCTCATGCGTATAAGTCCTTTCTCATAGAGATACAAGAAAGAAACATTAGAAAACAAGAATGGGTTATTCTCTACAAGTTTCTGAACATCACCATCCTCTGCACTATTAAGCAGTAGCAATGTAAAGTATGCTCCTGCATCAATATCTACAACTTTACTTAGATGTTTCAGATTTATCTCCATCTCTCTCTTGGGCTTCTAGGGTTAGTCTTTGTGTTTCAATCATCTTAGCAGCTTCATCAGCTTGATAACCTGCATCAATTAATTCTAAATAGCGTTTAGTCCAGCTCATTGTACTTTTGTTTTAAATCCATAAATCCATTACATTTTACTAATTGATAATCTGCAAACTCTAATCCTTCCATCATTTTATTAAACCATCCTTCTTCGCGAGTACCCTCTGTGCAGAATATGATAACCTTTAGAGGTCCAAATTCTCCACCACGAGTTCCTCTACCTATTCGTTGAATAAGGTCTTTGGATTTGCTAAAATATGATGTGATGATTATAGCATCTACATAACCAAGGTTCTCACCCTGTTTAAGTTTATGGAAAGAACCTATCTGTTCTATATGTCCTTTCCTAAATCGTTCTATCAGTTGTTGATTCTGATATTTACCACTGCGATAGCTCACTACATAAGGTACTATCTTCTGTATAAAAGAGATGTTATTGCCAAATACAATAACCTGTCCTTTGGTTACATCTTTAAGTATCTTCTTAGCAAGTCCTATCTTACTGCGTAGGTCATAGAGTATCTTAGAGTACTCTGCCATAATTTTATTAATCATAAAGCTATTCCTACGCATACCGTAGTACTTTAGTTTACTCTTATAGTATTCAATAGCAGATACTTCATTGTACTTCTTGCCTTTGATATCTACGTCATACTTTGCATCAGCTTCATGCTTAACCTTATAGATAATAATATCACGGTTAAACTTCATGTAGCTATAGATTACAGGTGCGACTTTATTAATTAAATCGCCTTTAGTAAACTCATAGCCATCTGAAGTGCGGTAAGTCGTAGAAGTATCAATTGTTGCTGACAAGCCAAGTATATGGGTAAATTTAGTCTGTATGTACAGTTTAACATACTGTGGTGTCAGAGAGTCGTGAATCTCATCTGCAATAATAAGGTCATAGGTATTACCTTCTAAACGTTTATAACTTTGATAACACTCAAAGGTAATGTCATGTCCTAGGTCTTCTAAAGGGTTAGTGCCAAAGATTTCTTTGTACTTCTGACCTTCTACCATAAAGCTCTGATCACGGTTATTGCGCTCATAAGCTATTAAGACAGTAGAGTTAGGTGGTATCATACATAAAGCATGCATAGCTATAAAAGTCTTACCGTTACCAGTAATAACTTCTGCAGTACCTATGCCTTCTGCTTCATACCACTTTTGCAATGCGTCTTTGTGAATGGAATTGCGAAAGTCAACCTCTAGAACTTCATCACTGATGAGTTCGTGGGGTTGTTTAACAAGCATAATGGATTAATTAGTCGATAAATGTAGAATTGGAAGTCCAGTAATATCCTCCCTGATTATCAAGTGGCTTTTCAACATCCTTAATGTGGTCGAGAATATACTCAACTTGTTTAGGAGTCAATCCATCTTTTGCATCAGAGAGATATTCCTTTATCCAATAGAAAAAATCTTCCTTGTTCATGTTGTTAATCTTTAATCCAATAATCAGCAATATCAGGATTTACTTCTACCCCAATACGAGGACAGTATAACTTAGCTGCATCTTCCATACATTGCTTCATGATGTTTTTCCACTTTTCTGCATCCCTTGATGGAACCTCCAAGTGAATTTCATCGTGAACATACGCACTTAAAAATACTTTTCCAAGTTTACCTTCCTTAATTATTTGATCAAAGATAGCAATACTAGCAAGTTTAACCATACCTGCGGCACTAGATTGTATAGGATAATTCATAGCTCGTCTTTCATATTCGCCTTTAGCAATGAAATGACGTCTAGCTACTTGCTTATCATTTATATAGCCACGAGCACCACGTTGTATAATAGCAATATCATCATGATATACTTTGCGTTTTAAGACACGGTCTACATCAATATATCCTTGTGCTATAGACTCACTCTTAATCTTATCAAAGTATGCCCTAACATCAGGGAATGCCTTGAAGTAAGCTGTTTCTACCTCATCACCTACCTCTTTAGTTACAGATAGGTTATTGGCTATAGTAGCACCATTGCCACCATAAGCCAATGCAAAGTTAGCACCCTTAGCTTTCTTACGCAGATCACCATATTGATCCTTAATCTCATTGTAAGATAGTTCGCCTAACACATCAGGGTATAGCTTCTGTGCTACGAAGGAATGAATATCCCCCTTACCGCTAAGATAAAACTCTAGCATAGAGGATTCATTAGCATACTCAGCAAGGATTCTAGATTCCTGCGCACTATAGTCACCTACAATCAAAGCTCTGCCTTGTTCTACAGAAAAGCATTTACGTATCTCTTCTGTAGCAGGAATATTCTGCAGGTTAGGATTCTTAGATGATATGCGACCAGTCTTTAGTATCTGCCAATAGTCAGTATGTATTCTACCTGTTCTTTCATTGATATACTTTAAAAAGTCATAGCCATACGTACTTGCTCTTTTAGCCCAGTAACTACGTTCTAGCAGTTGCTTTACTATAGGATGGTCAATAGTTGCAAGTTTCTTCTTATCTACAGTATCTACGTCAACCCCTACTTCATTAAGCAGTTTAATCACTTGTTGAGAGCTATTCCAGTTGATGGTAATCTCTTGGTAGTCATCAAACAAAGTCCTCACGTGCTTAATAAATGGCTTGATGTTATGCATGAGGATATACTGATTGAGCTGATTAGTTATCTCAACCAGTTTCATCTTACTATCCGCAGATATCTTCTTCCATGCTTCTGCATCTATAGACATACCATGAAACTCAGTATATGCCAATACCTTGACGTACTCATACTCTACCTTAGCAGTAATAAGCAAGTCTTTGCTTTTTAGTTTGGCTAACTGCATCTCATATATCTTATGCAGATATTTTACATCATCAGCAGAATATACTATAACCTCTTCGTCATATATAGTATCTTCAGTAATACGATCACGAACACCTTTATCTAAGTTTATATCTAGATACATCTTAGCCAGTTTACCTAGTCCCTTAGATACATTATTATTACCCGTGTATAGTATCACTTCATTGAGCATAGTATCTATAACGTTAGTCGGGTATATCCTATGTTTATACAGAAATTTCAAGTCAAACTTGGCGTTGTGCATAATGAGGATTTTACTCTCTAACTCCTTCTTAAACAGATCAATAGATACCTTGGTAAGATCTATAACAAACTGTCGGTTATAGTTACCGATTTGCAGTGTTAGTAGCTTACAAGTATGAGGATCAAACCCAGATGTTTCTGTATCTACAGCTAGTATAGTCTGATGAGATATCCAATGGAAGAAACTTTCATACTCATAGAGCTGTAACTCATTGTCTATGAATGTAATTTCTTCTAATCTAGATTTGATATCTTCCATAATTATAGTTCACCAACGTTTTGATAGGAATAATAACCTTCATGACTAACGATAAGATGGTCTACAAGCTGAAAATCCAGTAGTTGACTAGCCTCTTTCATTTTCTCTGTCATCTTATCATCTTGCCTACTAGGCTTTAATAATCCGCTAGGGTGGTTGTGTATTAAAATAAATGCTGCTGAGTTGGCTAAGTTAAACAATATCTTAAATACTACTGTAGGGTCTACTAAAGTTCCTGTGGTACCACCTACGCTTACGGTGTGGTAACCCAGTACTTCATTACCTCTATTTAAGGCAAGCATAACCATACGCTCCCTTAACTGCATGTCTTGGAATACATTGTCCCATAAATGTTTAGCAACATTATAAACGTCCTCGGGACTTGTAATCTTATAATTTGTTTTTGCTTTATATCCGACCTTTACTTTGATTTCGGATATATTAGAAATTTCATCAACCATAATATATATAATAATTAAAAAGGGCAGCCCCATTGCTAGACTGCCCTCTACATAACCAATCAAACCTAAAACATGAAAGATGCAATGTTACCTTCCAGTAGAACCAAATCCTCCATCTTGACGATCAGAGTTATCTAGTTTACTAACTTCTTCTGTTAAAGTAATATCAAAATACGGTACAATTACAAGCTGTAGTACTCTGTAACCAATGATCTCAAACTTGAAATAGCTCTGTGCTTCATTCTCAGTGGTAGGCTCTAGAAATTGAAACCTAGCACGTATTTCACCACGGTAGCCTGAGTCTATAATACCTACGTTATTAATCATGCGCATCTTCCTATTGGTGCTACTACGTGGTACTAACATACCAAAGTAACCTTGAGGAATCTCTACTGCAATAGCGGTATTAATTATAAACTCTTCAATGATATTGGGATTATTGGCAGAACGGATTACATCTACACTGTGCCCTGCTAAATCTGTTCCTGCGTCACTACTCCTTTTCTTAGGATGGATAATGACATCTTCACTCAGCTTCTTGTATTTCATCTTATTTGTACTGATATGCTACACTACAATGTTCTTCTCCTACATGCAAATATACGGTACAAAGACCTACCTGTGCTTGGTATAGGATACTACCTGTTTCTTGTTCGGTAATTAGGTCAATCATGTAGTAGTCATCTGCATCTACAAAGTCAGGCATGTATGCTTTGTTGACATAGCGAGCACCTTGGATGTCTTTAAAGAATTGATTGTGCCCACTAGCAATACCTACGCTATTATGTTTAAATGAACGAATGTAAAATTTATCTTTGGTAGAATACATAATGTTTTCATCTGCATCTTGATAATAACCAGGTTCTCCAGGTATTTCTTTGTAGTTTAAATACGCGTTTTTAGTTGGGATTTGTGCAAAGGCAACTGATGTGGCAAACAAAGCCACTGATAAAATAATAGATTTCATAGTAATGATTATTTAGATAGTTTGTGAAAGCGGCGCATAATCTCTATAAGAATATAGAAATAGATCATTAGGATACTGCAAGCCAATAAGTCTAGTAATAGCCAACCTGTACCATTTACAAATAGCATAATTAATAGAAATAATCCACCTGCAAATCCAATGAGGTGAGCGATACTGAAATTGATGTTAAGAATTTTGATCATCTTCTTTGGGTTTAGATTGTTTGTTTTTAGCTACGAGGGTATTACGAATCTCAAGTACACGTTGAAAGAGTCTTTTCTCTATCTGTGTCATTTGAAAGTCACTGATGCCAATGTCTTTAGCCATGTCTTTTATGAG
>Ga0099848_1000496_pt1 | contig 18585 bp, 23 predicted proteins | sample CB_VirMetaG_3_FD_78179 | JGI IMG/M metagenome (GOLD analysis project Ga0099848, IMG submission 78179) | Freshwater to marine saline gradient viral communities from Chesapeake Bay - CB_1508_1S Viral MetaG | ecosystem: Environmental > Aquatic > Marine > Coastal | place: USA: Chesapeake Bay...
GCATGGATGATCGACGCGCTACCGGAGGCGCCGCGTGACACCCACTCAGAGGCAAGCCGTGGCGGAGATCCCGCTGTGGCTGGTGTATGCGGGGGTCGCCTGGATCGCGACACCGCCGAAGGTGGCGACGGCGCTCTGCGTGCTGACGGTCTGGGTCTGGGTCGATCCAGTGGTGCAAGAGGCGTGGAAGCGCCCAGGAGGTGGTGAGTGAACGCCCCTGATTACCGCCATGCGTTGCGCGAACTGGTGCAGGCCGGGGAGGTAGCCCAGGCCGTTGAGCTGGCCAGGGCGTTGCCCTCGCTTCAGCCCACGCTATCGGAGGCGATCCGTGAGCTTGCGAACCCTGAGCGGCCCGCTGACCTGCTGGGGGCGGTGGTGGATGGCGATGCGCTGCATCGGGAGCTTGTGCGGTATGCCCTGTTCTGCGCCCGATCCGTAGAGCACCTGTGGAACGAGGACCGCCGCCCGGTCCTCTCCTGCTGTCTGGACACCGTGGATCGGTGGCTGGCCGGGGAGGCCACTGCTGAGGAGTGTCAGCGGGCCGCCGGTGTCGCCTATGCCTCCGCCGATATTTTGGCGGTGCATGCCGCCTATGCCGCCGCCGATGCCGCCTATGCCGCCTCCTATGCTGCCGATGCCGCCGCCGATGCCGCCAACGCCGCCGCCGATGCCGCCAACGCCGCCGCCGATGCCGCCGATGCCGCCGCCTATGCCGCCGCCGATGCTGCCGCCAACGCTGCCTCCCGCACTGCCCAGCGCCGCTACCTCGCCGACCGCGTGGCCGCCTACCTGAGAGGTGAGGCGTGATGCGCTGGCTGACCCGCCCTCGCTACTCCCGCGTCGAAGTGGCGGCCCTCCTGCTCACCCTCGCCGACCTGCTCTGGCGCGCCTGGACCCTGCTGGTGCGCTGGCGGACACCCTCCGCACGCTCTGGGGGTGGTGATGACCCGTCGCCGTAGACGCCGGCCCATCTGGGCACAGCGGGGCACCTGGCTGCTGATCGGCCTGTGCATCGGCACCCAGCTCCACCGCTGCGACACCACCCCGCCTTCCCTCGACCCCTGCACCGAGGGGACCACCCCGACGACACGCCGCCCCACGGCACTGACGAGCGAGGAGGACACCCATGGGCGCTGAGGTCCTCACCATCCCCGTCGCCTTGCTGCTGCTCCGCTGGACGTGGCGCGTCACCCAGAGCCATCCCAGCACCCACCGATGGGATCTGTAATCGCAACTGTTCGCGTAATGAGCACGATGCGGTAAGATTACACCAGCATGGCGAACACCCACCCACACAAGGCTGCTGCACTGGCAGACCTCCAGAACGGCGCTACACCCGAAGACGTCGCAGAGCGGTACAGCGTAAAGCTCTCCACCGTGCGGGTGTGGTGCACCCGCTGGCGCAAGTCTGGGGACCTGTCCTCACTCGGCCCCGTTGCACCCTCGATTACACCCTCCAACGTGTTGCCGCTCCCCCAGAATGATGCCCGCAGCAGGGGGAAGACGAGAGACCCTGACGTGCGGGCTGAGAAGCTGAGACAGTATCGAGAGGAACATGCGCGCGCGAAGGTCCAGGCGCGCATTGCAGCCCTCGGGCCGGTGGACCGCGCATCAGTCCGGCGCATCATCCGGCGCCTGGTGAGCATCCAGGAGTCGGGCCTCTGGTGCCCGACGTGTGAGCCTCAGGCTGTCCTGAACCGAGACGAGGACGGCGGCCCTCCGCAGTTCAACCGCCTTGAGCCCAGGGACTTCCTCTCGATGACCCGGGCGCTACACCTGAACCTGGAGAAGCTCGGGCCGCTGCTGGAGGTTGAGGGCACCCTGGCCGATGACACCCAGCAGGAGGACACCGACTACAGCAGCCCCGAAGGCATGGCCGAGCTGGCTGCATCCATCGTGCAGATCGGCCCCCGCCTGCTCTGTGCCGTGCTCCAGCAGGACAACAAGGCGCTCAAGGTAGTGCAGGCAGCGGTTACCGCTGCGGAACGGAAGACCGGATGACCTGGACGATCGGTATATGCTTCCCCGGTGTTCTACTTACCGATCGTCCATCGGAGCACCGTTGACCCTTGCCCTTCACATCGCCGCCACCCAGCGGATCGACCCGCTGACCCGCTACGCAGAGGAGTGGGCCGGCTTCGGTGGGATGAGCCCCCCACAGCAGCGGTTTCACCACAGCCTCAACCGCAAGCGCCTGCTGCTCGCTGCCAACCAGATCGGGAAGACGCGGGCCGGCGCTGCGGAGGCATGGTGGCACGCGCTGGGCACCCACCCCTACCGGGTCACCCCACCGACCCCCAACGAGGGCTGGGTGCTGGCAAGCGACCTGAAGAACGGGTGGCCGAAGCTGTCCCAGAAGCTCCGGGAGATCGAACCACCGGGCGCCCTGGCCGACGGCTGCACCTTCGATGAGGCACGCGGCTACTACTACAAGGGCATCCGCGCAATCGGCCTGTCCAACGGCTCGATGATCATCGGCAAGGGGAGCGACCAGGCGGTGACCGCCCTCGCCTCTGGCACGGTGGACTGGCTGTGGTTCGACGAGCCCCCGAAGAGGTCCCACTGGGGAGAGTTCAACAAGCGCGGCGGTGTGCGTGGCGCACCCATCTGGGGGACGCTGACACCCATCGGGCGTCCCTGTGAGTGGTTGCGGAACGTCGTCGAGGGCGACCCGCAGCAGGGCACCGGGCCGGAGGACCCTGGCTGGGTGGTCTTCAAGGCCATCCTCAGCCACGAGAACGCCCCCCACCTGGCAGCGGAGCGGGTGCGGGAGATGATCGCAGAGACGCCCACCTGGGAGCGCGGCCAGCGCATCATGGCGGAGTGGGAGGGCTACACCATCGGGCGGCGCGTGCCCGGGTTCACCGACGCGAACATCATCGACGACGAGTTCCTGGAGGCGATCCGCTTTGAGGAACTGGGGCTGGGTGTGGACTGGGGAGAGGTCCCGGGAAACACCGTCTGGTATCTCACCGGCTGGGACGGGAGCGCGGTCTACTTCCTCGGAGAGTACAGCCCCCACGACCGGATGACCGAGGCAGAGGAGGTGCGCGCGGTGCGCCAGGAACTCCTGGCACCGTGGGGCACTGACTACGACCACATCACCGTGGGCCGGGCAGACTCCAACAGCGCCGGGCGCCGGGGCATCGCCGCCACCGTCAACCAGCTCATCAACCGCGCGATGGCCCACGAGATGGGGCGACCCCGCGCCCCCTTCGACTTCCAGCCACCCTACAAGGGGCGCGGCTCAGTCAAGGCACGCGCCCGCATCATCAGCTCCGCCTGTGTCGAGGGGCGGCTGTACGTTCACCAGGACTGCTCCAGACTCATCCACAGCTACCGTCACTGGATGGGCGAGAACAACGACCTCAAACACCCCTTTGACGCAGCGGGCTATATCGGGGAGTACTGGCTCTCTCCGGTGGTACGCTCCGGCGCATCCATGACCCTGATCAAGTGAGACCCGATGCAGTATTCCGACGATCAAGCCCCGCGCATCCGTGAGCAGCTCCTCCGGGAGCGCCTGCTCACCGGCGCCCACCGGCCTGACATCACCGCTGAGATTCAGAAGGACTACGCGCCAGAGATCGCGGCGGAGCTTCAGCTCAACCCGGATCTCAGTGAGAATGCCTTCCACCTGACCCTTAGCCAGATCGCCGTCTCCTACGACGAGCCGCCAGAGGTGTCCGCCGATGGGGACCCGGACCTGGATGCCATCGTGACCCCGGCGCTCTGGCCGAAGATGCAGGAACGGGACATGCACCAGCGCGGCATCCGAGAGTGCTTCGTGCGCCTGGACTGGCCGACCGAGGAGGGCATCCCCGCAGAGGTGCAGTATCGGGTGGTGACGCCGGGCCGCATCACCAAAGCCGTTGCAGCCCGGGGCCAGCCGGACCGGGTTGCCATGGTCGAGGAGTGGCGCCCCCGGACGCGTGGCACCGACGAGGGGCCGATTCACGTCGAGACCTACGAGACCTGGGATGTCCGCGACCCCGCCGCCCCGGTGTTCCGCATCGAGGAGATCGACGAGGACGGCCGGCGCATCGACATGACGGCGGTGTACGCCGGAGGGACGGAATACCCCTACCGCGACCCCGACGGCGCGCCGATCCTGCCCTATGTCCTCTACCACGCGCGCCTCCAGGACCGGCTATTCGACTGGATGGCGGGCACCGAGCTGGTTGCCGGTACGCTCCGCCTGGCGGTGGGCTGGACCTCGTGGTGGGACGCCTTCAACAACAGCGCCTCTCCGCAGCGGGTTGCCATCGACCTGGAGCCCCCGGCAGGCACCGCCATCACCATCCAGGGCGCGCGGAACCTGGAGACCATCACCACCAGCCCGAAGACCATCCTCAAGTTCAACAGCACCCGCGACGGGTCCGGACGCATCGACACATACCCGCCGGGGCTCTCCCCGATGGAGGGGGTGGAGGCGCTGCGCAGCTACGGAGAGCGCCTGGCGGTCTACGCCGGACTCAACCCTGGCGACCTGCAAGCATCCGGCTCCTCCCGGTCTGGGATTGCCATCATCGTCAGCCGGGACGGACAGCGCCGGGCACAGCAGCGGGCAGAGCCGTCGAACCGCGCCGGTGACCGTCAGCTCCTCGCCTGTGCCGCGCGCCTCGCCAACGCCTACGGCGGGACCGCCCTGCCCACCGATGAGCGCGCCTATCAGATCCAGTACGCCCGCCTGGGGCTCTCCCAGCAGGAGCGCGCGCTGGCCATCGAGAACCTCACGGCAGAGCGTGACCTGGGGCTGGTGAGCCGGGTGACCCTGGCCCGCCGCCTGGACCCCTCCCTGGAGAGCGACGAGGAAGCCATTGCGTACCTCGTGCAGCAGCAGGTCCAGGAGAACGCCCTCGCCGCTGCCCTCGCCCCGCTGATGCCCGCCCCGGCGCCAGCGCCCACACCCGACCCGGCCACTGAGCCGACCCCTGACAACGGAGCCCCCAATGAGTGACGAGACCCACCCGGACATCGAGCGCCTCAAGGCGTCCCTCCGCGCTGTGACCTCGGAGCGCGACCGCTACAAGCAGGAAGCCTCCACCTGGCAGAACGCCGCCGCGACCTTCGAGCAGCAGGTCGCGGCCCTCTCTCCATTCAAGGAGCAGGTCACCGCCCTGCAAGGGGAACTCAAGCAGACCCGCACCACCCACGAGCAGGATCTGACCCTGACCGGGATGGGCATCACCAGCACCCGCGCCCGCCGCGCCATCCGCCGCGAGTACGGCGCAGAGCTGGCCGAGCTGGGGGAGGGGGCCGAGCCGCCTCCGTTTGAGACCTTCGTGGAGAGCCTCAAGGGGGACCAGTTCTTCGGTCGCCTGTTCAGCGCGCCAGAGCAGACCGCCGAAGCCGCCGCATCCCGCCAGCCCGTCAAGCCCGCAGTCAACCCCAACGCCGGGACCGGCCAGCCAAAGGCGCCGGACACCCCGCTGGACCTCGCCGCCTACCAGGAGGTCCGGTCCCGGCAGGGGCCGCGCGCTGCGTCCGCCCTGCTGGAGCAGTTGAAAAAGCAGGGCATTGTTTCATAGTACGGACAAATGGCATAGAATACGGGTGATTGTTCCGCCTGGGATACAATCACCCTGAACCATCGGCTCTCTCGGTTGCCCCTCCGACATGGGGTATACGCAGCCCAGCGACACGGGCACACAGAGCCATCACCCCGAAGACACCGAGAGAATCCCCATGGCCGCTGAGATTACCAAGTCCCTCCTGGGCACCAACGGCGGACTCGTCGCCAGTGTCCTGTCTGACCTCGTGCTGGAGCAGCTCTACGACGGCACCGACCTGTCGAACCTGATGATGCGCATCCCCTGGAGCCCGATGGGTTCCGGCGTCCTGGACGTGACGCAGGACGCTGTTCCCGGCGCCTACACCGCAGCCACCAGCGAGCTGGACGGCAGCAACATCGCCAACAGCGCGTACACCACCAGTGAGTTCAGCCTCACCCCCGCGCTGTATGCCCGCCGCTACACCCTGACCGACCTGATCCCGATTGCGGGTGGCCCGATTCAGATCGAGCGTGTGGCCCGGAAGCTGGTCGAGGGGATCGGCCTGACCATGACCGACCTCCTCTGCACCCTGTTCGGCTCGCTGTCCAACAGCGTCGGAACCTCCACCGTGGACCTCACCGTGTCGGACATCTTCGATGCGCAGTTCCAGCTCAACACCAGCAACGTCGGCGGGCGGTATGCCTGTGTGCTGTACCCGGAGCAGTTCAACAACCTCCAGAGCAGCCTCCGCGCAGAGGCCGGCGCGGTCCAGTTCATCGCCGCAACCCCGGAGATGCTGGCCGCGAAGGGCCCCGGATTCAAGGGCTCCTGGTTGAACATCGACTTCTACCAGTCCGACTCTGTTGCCGCCTCCGGTGGCGACTCCGTGGGCGCGATGTTCGGTGCGGGCTGCTTCGCCTACACCATCGCAGACCCCCGCGTCATCGCCAGCCACATCCCCAGCTCTGAGACGATCCTTGCCAACGAGGCGCTCATCCTGGAGCTGGACCGCGACAAGACCAACTTCGCCTCCGCGCTGGTCGGTCAGTTCTACCCCGCCGTCGTCGAGGCCGAAGACGCGCGCGGTGTGAAGATCGTCACCGACCGCTGATAGACCCCTGAAAGCCCCTGGAGAGCCCCTGTGAGAAACACCCGCACACTGACTGCACCGAAGCGACGGTCACCCGTCGTCTCGGCTGACCCGGACCTCCTGCCAGCCGACGCCAGAACCCGGCCAGGCGCTGCGTATGTCTTCATCCACTACGACAACGCATGGCGGTACGATGAGACGCACGGCTGGATTCCGCAGCTCAGCAAGCTCACCGCAAAGCCCGGCGTCAATGGAACGGACCGGCGGATGGATCTCAGCAAGGCAATCCAGGGGGCCGTCTCGAAGGGCGGCACCTACATCAACCCCAAAGACAAGCGCCTCCTGCTCGATGGGGAAGATGAGGCTGACGCCCTGTTCTTCGACTATGCCCGCTTCTACGAGTGCACCGATGGGCGCAAGTGGTGGGTGGAGCCCGGCATGAACCCGACCGTGACCCGCTCCGGTCGGATCATCTGGGACGACGACGAGAACAGCGCCGCGATGGCTCGATTTTCTGCGCACCTTCGGGACGCGGGGATCGTGGAGCCGATGCACGAGCTGACCTACCGGGACAAGATGGACGGCGCCCGCTATCGGGTGGACAACCTCCGGTCCCGCGTGAGCATGAATCCCCACCTCGCCGCTGACCTGGCCGCTGCTGAGCAGCGCCTGGCCGCGATGGAGGCTGCGTGGGAGAAGCAGACTGCCGCTGAGGAGGAGGAAGCCGTCAAGCTGACCCGTCCGAAGCGCAAGGCCCCGCCATCATGAGCGGGGAGAAGGCAGGGCGCCGGGAGGCAATCGACCGGATGACCCGCCAGATCATCGACAACAGCCGCGCTCAGGTCACCCCTGAGCAGGCGCGCAAAACAGCCACCGATGCCGCGATCCGCAAGGACCGGCGAGAGGAGAAGTGACCATGGGATTCAAGACTGTTCGCCTGCCCGGCATCGTGGAGATCAGTGACCCGGGGGATGCGGGCACCTTCCTGCTGCCCGACCACCACCACGTCGTCTGTCACCTGACCTCCGGTGGTGCGGAGACCCGCACCCTGGGCGCGCCGGTGTTCTTCGGGCAGCAGGTCACCCTGACCTTCTCCGTGGATGGCGGGGACATCACCCTGACCGCAGCCGCCACGGTGAACCAGACCGGCAACAACACCCTGATCTTCGCCGATGCGGGGGATGAGGTCACGCTCCGTGGGGCCATCAAGGCCGGCGCGCTGCTGTGGCGCTCTGTCAGCAACGACGGCGTGGCCCTTAGCACCGTCTGATGGCAGACCTCACGCCATACTCCGCCCGCTGGACCGGGCCGGTGCTCATCCAGCGGGGAGAGGACACCACGGTATCGGTGGCCATCGAGCACGCGGGCACGGCACCCACGGTGTCTGCCGTGGTGCTCAGCCTGTTCGACAGCAGCGGGAACACCGTCCTGGATGGAGAGACTGCATCGGAGAGCGGGGGCACCCTCTCCTACACCGTGAGCGCCGCCACCACATCCAGCGCGACCCTCGGCGCTGGCTGGCTGGTGCGCTTCACCGCGACCATCGGCGGCGACGACCATCCGTTCTTCAACGATGCCGCCCTGTGCGCCAGCCGCCTCTACCCCCCGGTCGGGACCACCGACCTGACGAACCGCTACAGCCGCCTGGCGTCCCTCCAGACCACCGGGGCCAGCGACCTCCAGAAGTTCATCACGGACGCCTGGACAGAGCTTACAACCCGGATGTACTCCGAAGGCCTGCCGTTCTGGCGGATGCGCACCCCGTCCACCATGCGTCCCTGGTTGACTGCCCAGGCGCTGGTCTATGCGCTGAATGACCTTGCGCTGACCCTGGGCGGTGGTGGTCCCTACCGGGAGGAAGCCGCCCGCATCGAGGCCACCCTCCCGAAGCTGTATGGGCAGATCCGCAGCCTGATGGACTCCGACGAGGACAACCACGTCAGCCAGGAGCGCCAGCCCGTCAGCCCGGTGCTCATCCTCTCCAGCGGGCGGTCTACCCGCTACCGGGGCTGACTGTGACATACGCCTCCGCCCTTACTGCTGTCATCGCCAGACTCACCGCAGCGGGTCTGGTGGAATGCCGCTCCCCTGCTGGCCTGCTGGGGGCAGGGGCTCCGCGCGGTCATCAGGCGGTGGCGGTCTTACCGGCCGGGGACCGCAAGCGACCCAGCCGAGAGCGCGTCCGCGCCGATGGGCTTCGGGTGGAGGCGCGCTTCGTTGTCCAACTCGGCCACGAACTCAAGCCCGGCTCTGGTCTGGAGGCCCCCTCCACCGCGCTCACTGACTTACACGCTGCGCAGAAGTATCTGATGCAGCAGGGCAGCACCCTCACCACCGAGGCCTCGGTCACCCTGGGCGCGGTGACCACCACCCGCCTCCAGGGCGGCGCGTACATGGTGCAGTCCTTCGAGGTTGGCGCAACCTTCAACCTGGATCTGACGCTGTGAGCGCGCTCGACTTCGACATCCGGCTTGCCAGCGTGGAGAAGCACCTCCAGCGGACGCACGGGTCGGAGCGTGTCCTGTCGGCCGGGGAGCAGATGGTTCTCATCGGTGGCGCACAGGACATCCTGATGCAGCTCCGCAGCGGCTGGCCGGTGGTCACAGGACGATCCATCAGCGGATGGGATGTCTCTCCGGTCTATCGCCCGTTCATCGGCTACACCGTGACGAACGGCGTGGATTATGCGGAGTACGTCCACCGCGCCGGAGAAGGCCCCGACCCGCTCTGGACCCAGCAGGTGTTGACCATCCGTGACCAGATCCTCCCGGCGATCATCGAGCGGCTGAAGCAGGCGATCACCGAGACAGAGCGGTACAGCCAGCCCCGCGATGAGCAGCCCTCCCTGTTCCTTGCCCGACCCCAGCAGCAGGGCCTGGGCAACATCATGTCTCAGGTGCGCCGGCTGCGGTCCCTGGTGAGGGCGCGATGAACATCACCATCGGCATCACCAAACAGCTCTCCCCCGTCTTTGAGACGGGCCGGGTAGACCTCTCGGCCTTGCTCCCGGTGCTGGAGTCTCACGCGGCCGTCATGGTGGAGGATGCCCGCGCGGACTGGCCGGTCGATACCGGCACCTCTCGGGACGCCTGGCAGGCGGAGGTGTCTGCCACCGAAACAGACCTCTCTGTGATCGTGTTCAACGAAGCGGAGCGCCGGGGCAGGGGCTACAGCGTCTATGTCCACCGAGCCGGGGAAGCCCGCCTGGTGTGGACCGAGGTACTGGAGCGTCTGACCCTCAACCTCATCCCCTCACTACAGGCTGACATCGTGCTGACGTTGGCCGAGGAACTCAGGAGATAGCCCCATGGCAGAGTCAACCATCGTCAAGGTCCGTCGCGACGGGCTGCTCACCATCCAGGATGGGACCGGCACGCCGCTCACCTACACCGTCGCTTATGAAAACGGCAACGTGAGCTTCAGCCGGGAGAAGGCAGATCGGATTGTCATCCGTGACCGAGGCGCCATCGTCGGCAGTCGCAAGGGGGATGACCCGGTGCTCTCCGTCACCTTCGATGTGCACATGCGGATGCTCACCACCACGGCAGGCACGGACCTCACGCTCATCGACGTGCTGGACAACGGCGGCAACGTCGCCACCATCCCCTGGGTCAAGACGAACACCGCCCACGAGGAGTGGTGTCTGGACCTCGTCTTCACCATCGAGGGCAGCGATCACGGCGACGGCGCGGACTACACCGCCACCTTCGCGGACTGCATCTTCACCTGGGACTTCTCCGAGGGCGACCCCAACACCATCAGCGTCACGGCTGAGTGCATGGGCGGCTACACCTCGACCGGCCCGAGCTGATCATGGACACCCTCACGCTCTCCCCCCTTGGTGATCTCACCGTGGCCCGCCCTGCTTCGTGGGCGGTCCTCGCTGACCTTGCCGTCTCCTGGCCGCACGACCCCGGCGCGCCGGACTTTCGGATCAAGCAGATGCGCTGTGCCGCCGCCGCCATCGGCCTGGTCGTCAACGATGAGCGGCTCCCGCTCCCGAAGTATCGCCCGGCGACCCTGGATCTGGTGGCATACGGAGAGAGCGTGTTGGAGGTGCTCATCCCCCGGCGCGTGCAGCTCTCCACGATTCTGCGGGCGGGCCGCGTGGCCGGGGACTGGCTGTCCGATGCCCTGCCGACCGAACAGGAGGTTGCCGAGACGGCGGATTTTTCCGTACGCGCGGTGTAGCGGATCTGGTTGCGCTGCGCATCGACAGGCACTGGCAGCGGGAGCCGGGCTGGTTCCTCTCCCAGCCCCGGCACTGGCAGACCCAGATCCTGGCAGACTGGCGACTGATGAACGAAACCCCTGAGCAATCCCGGAAGGCATCCGCCGCCGCAAAGCGGGCAGAGATGGCACGGAGAATGGAGCGATACCATGGCTGACATCGACGCAGGGGATGTGGTCTTTACGATCCGGGGAGACGCCAGCCAGCTTGAGGCAGAGCTGGAGCGGGCATCGGATGGGCTGGAGCGGGTTGGGGATGAGGCGGACAACGCCGGGGGTGGTCTCCGTGGGCTGTCGAGTGTCACGCGGGTGGTGTCCTCAGAGTTCAGCAAGGGCGCGTCAGCGGTCACCGCCCTGACCAGGGGCATCGCCGGGTTCTCGGTGGCCCTGGGTCCGGCCGTCGCCATCGTGGGCGCCCTGAGCGTAGCGGTGAAGCTCTATCAGGCAGACCAGGAGGAGGCCGCACGGGTTCAGGAACGGTCCACCGCAATCGCCGACGGGCTTCGGTCGGCCAACGTCAAGCTACAGGCGGCGTATGAGGACCTGGCGGTGGCAGCGGGGGACATGTCCGGGACGGAGCTGAAGATCGCGCGCGTCCGCAAGCAGACGTTCACCGAGAACCTGCCGGCGGTCCAGCAGCTCTCGCAGGCGCTCGGTGAGCAGGTCAACAAGGTGCTGGAAGCACAGCAGGCCATCGATGACCTCAACCCGAAGCAGCGGAACTATGCACAGCTCAACGAGCTGCTCACCGCCGGACTCAAGGCCGAGAAAGAGGAGCTGGAGCGCCTGAACGTCAAGCGCGATGAACTCATCGCCCTGATCGATGAGACAACAACCGTCCGCGTCAAGGAGATCCAGCTCACCGACGCATCAACCAGGGCCACCCGGCAGCAGGTGGACGCAGAGGCAGAGCTGGCGCAACTGAGAGAGCAGGCTGGCCGGGACGCCATCGCCGGGATCATCGCGGACACCCAGGAACTCCAGCGGGTTCAGAATGAGCAGGCGATGGGCAGCATGTCCGCCGTCGCCTCGTTCAACGCGTCGATGCAGGCGCAAAACGATGCCGTCTCCGCAGAGATTCAGGGCATGGCCGATGCCACCACCCGCGCCAACGTGCAGACCGCCACCGATGCGCTCTCCGTGACCAGCGGCACCGCCATGGCCCTCTCGCGGGAGGTGGCGGACACCAACAGCAAAGCAGCCAAGGCGCTGTTCCGTACATCGCAAGCCGCCGCCCTCGGTGAGATCGCGATGAACACCGCCGTGGCCGCATCGAAGGCAGCGGCGCAGACCGGCGTGTTTGCCCCCCTGGCGGTCCCGGCTGTGATTGCCCTCGGGGCTGCTCAGGCGGGCATCGTGCTGGCACAGAAGCCCCCCATCGCCCACATCGGAACCGGCATGGCGGGTAGCCGCGATCCCCTCGCACCGGACGAGCGGATGAGCGGCGGGATGCGCACGCTGAGGCAGGAGGCCACCGGGGATGGTGGGGTGGCGAACAGCACCGGGACGCAGCTCATCAACGACGTGAACACCGGCAAGCTCTCCTCCGCACCCCAGCGCCTGGTGGCGACCATCGGGCGGTCACACCTGGATGACGAGCTGTTCCAGTCTGGACGGCGGGGCACCTCCCGCTATGCTCGAACACTCCGCACGAACCCCCACCCCAAACCCCAGAGAGGCTGGTGATGATCCTTCCCCTGCTTATTGCGTGCGACCAGCCCGCGATCCCAACGACAGGGGAGGCTGCGTCCTTCGATGTCTACTGCGGCGATGACCTGGAGGCGGTGATGGGGCATGTAGACCAGACAGTGATCCTGAACCTCTCGATGTGCTGGGAGGATGCGTCCCTGGGGGAAGTCTGCGATATGACCCCCGCCCCGGCGACCATCATCCACCGGCCCGTCTGGGGCCTGGTCGCAGACTGCACCGAGTACGGCCCCGACGCCTGGCTCCGCGCCTCCTACCTCCTCACCCGATGACCCCACTGTGAGAGAATCCACCCATGGCAAGTGACGTTACCGGCTCCGTGCTTCGTGGGTTTGGAGTCCCCTACATCCTCACCCCGGACCACCTCTGGGCAGACAAGGCGACCTACACCCAGCAGGGGCCGACCGTGGGGCAGGCGGTCCCGCAGGGCTCCTACACCCTCGCACTCCAGACGAGCGGAGCGCAGAGCGCATCGAAGGAGCTGAGGGCAAAGATCCACCGAGGCGGTAGCCCTGGCCCGAACGGGGCGGAGGTCATCTACCAGTACAACGGGGACAGCAACTGGCGCGGGTTCGACGTCCAGCAGACGAGCGCCTATCAGGTCATCCGCACCACCGCAGCAGCAGCAACCAGCGCGCTGTCAGACCCGGACGCCTGCTCCTTCTACGACACCGACCGCACCGACAAGGTAGCCGTGGTCTACCAGCGGCAGGCCACCGGGCCGACCGCTTACAACGTCGAGTGCGCGGTGTATGACCCGTCCGATGGTTCGTGGTCCTCGGTGATGGTCTACGCCTCCACCACATCCCCGACCGACGGCTACCACCCGACCGTCACCTACAACCGCCGGGACGGGTACATCTACGTTGCGCACTGGATCTACGACACTGACAACAACCTGGCCCAGGTCACCACCCACCGCTCCCAGGATGGGGTCACCTGGACCACCATCAGCCAGGGCGCGCTGGATGTCGGCGTGGACATCTCTGGAACCACCGGCTCGGGGAGTGACGGCTACGAGGTGGGGCGGCTGCGGATGGCGTTCAGCGGCGGACAGTGCCTGCTGGTTGCGCACCTGGTTGCCAACGACACTGACCCGAACATCCGCGACCAGATCGGCCAGTGGGCCTCCACCAGCCGCGCCACCAGCTTCCAGACCATCGAGGTTGGGGGCAGCATCGACACTGGCGGCGATGAGCTGACCTTCTCCCACCACTCAGTCATCGAGTACAACGGCCGGCTCATCGTCACGTTCCCGACGCGGGAACTCCTCGTCATCGCCACCGCCCTGATGCGCATCGAGCTGCCCACCGCCACCGCGCCCATCAGCAGCCGGGTTGCCAACCTGTTCCAGTCCGGCGGCGTGATCGCATTCAATGAGTCCGGCGATGGTCGGATCATTAACTACGACGCCACCAACAACGTGGTCACCGATGGTGACTGTACCGTCCATGTGGACGAGGACGGCACCTGGCACTGTGTTGGGCGGCTGGTCAACGGCAGCGCCACCAACAAGATGGGCGCCTTCATGGTGTCCTCCACCACGGGCGGGGAGCGGCTTACCTGGGAATACCACGGCAACACCTCCCAGGCGGACAGCGCGCTGGTCTGCTACACCGGGGATGCCGCCACCTACCTCAGCGACTTCGTGAGTGTGGCCCACCGAGGGCGACAACTGCTCATCGGCACGAGCACCACGGACGTGACTTCCTCGACCACCCTGGGCGCGCTGTTCCTGGGCGGTGCCTCCACCGTGACCCTGCCCGCCCCGATCAACCACCCCCGGATCTACCAGCGGAGCGGCTGGACGGAGAGCTACCTGCCGTTTGAGCTTCCAGGCAACTGGAACACCCTGGTCAACTCCGGCGCAGGGACAGACGCCATCTCCACGGCCGGGCTGCTCCAGCGGACCACCTCTGCAAACACCCGCGTGAGTTACTGGACGCCCACCAGCACCATCGCCCAGGGGCTGGTGGTCCGGTATGCCCTCACGGTCAGCTCTGGCGGCTCACTGGCAACAGACGCCTGCTGCATCAAGATCCGCACCGCAGACGGGACCGACGACTACGAGGTGACGATCCGATTCAGCACCTCATCGTTCCGCATGTGGGACGACAACGCCGGCGCCCAGGTGGGGACAGACAAGAGCGCGGTGGCGCCCTCGGGCGGCATCGAGGTGCTGGCCGCGCTGGTCAACGGCGAGTTCTCCTGTTGGTTCCGCGCGCTGGGCTCCACGTCCGACCGGGAGTGGACCGCCGCGATCCAGGGCAGCAGCCTCACCGACGACACCGGCACACCGACCGGCTCCAACCGCATCCTGTTCGGGGCCAACGCCACAGACACCGGGGTTCACACCGTCCAGGAGGTCCATTACATGGCCGGCTCCCGGACAGCCGGCGCCCTCGGCGCCGGCTTCTCCAACCCGGACGACCTCTTTGGACGCACCCTGGCACGCCGGGGCCGCACCATCGGCATCGACGACGGGGTGCGGCTTACGGCCATCGACGGGAGCGCGATGGAGGGGGACACCTTCCACGTCGATACCGCCTATGAGCACCCCATTGAGCGCATCCTCTACCGGGAGTCACCCAGCCCCCGGAGCGCCTGGCGGTCGGTGGCGGTGTCCTCTGGCAACGTCGCAGAGCAGCTCATCCCCTTCGTGCTCAACCCCGACGCCACCACCCTGGGCAGCGAGGAGCAGGGCTTTGGGCAGACCCTCTGCTATGCCTCCTTCGCTGGCGTGAACTGGAGCGCGGGCAGCATCGAGCGGTGGGATGTTGGCACGGCTGCGTGGGTCGAGGTGGTGACCATCACCAACCTCATCACCACCGCCTTCTCCCTGACGCGCCGGGGGTCGGAGCTGATTGTGCCGTCCCTCCCCACCACCAGCTCCGGGCGCTACTTCTATGAGAACGAGTGTGCGGGCTGGACGGTGGCGCTCGGCTCGACCTACCGCAAGATCCTCGGAAACACCGCTGGCACCCTCGCGACGAACATCAGCGGACCCAAGCCGGTGTTCTACCTCGCAGACATCGACGGCTCAGAGCCCACCACAACCACCGTGAGCCTGATCCCGGACAGCTTCGCCGTCACCTTCCACACGGACGGTGAGACGGGCGGCGGGTGGGCGCTCCGCATCGACGCACAGCCCACCGCAGACAACGACCTCCGCATCGGCCACCTCTCGATGGGCCGGGTCTTCGTCTTCGGGACGCAGTACGGCCGGGGCCGGGTGGCAATGTACGAGTCCGGGGATCTCACCGAGGACACGCCCAGCGGGGTGCGACGGGCACGAAGGGCAGGGCCGGGCGGTCGGACCGTGCGCCTGGCGTGGCCCGACCCCATCGACACCACCCAGACCCAGGGCGCGACCGCCAACCCTGACTGGCTGCTCTCGACGGCCACCGCCGGCAACCTCGCCAACGCCGCACAGAAGGACGTGCCGTTCTCGGTGCTGGGCCTGCTGGAGAACGTCGGGGCGCGGGACGCCATTACCTACCTGCCCTGCATCAGCCTGACCTCTGACACGGTTCACTACCGGTTCAGCGACGCCTTCATGATCGGCACCATCACCAGCGCGGCGCAGATTGAGAGCGTGGTGGGGGAGGAGTGCGACCCCACCGGGGGTGAGGCGTTCCGGGTGGCGACGGTGGTGGTGGAGGAGATTCGATAATGCAGCGCAGCCCCTCCAGAGCGGATGTGATGGGCGCAGATCTGGTCTGGTGCCTGGACCTGACCTGGGGTGGGTGCACCCACCGACTGGCCACCCATCGCGTGGACCTGACCCTGCCCGATGGCTCCGAGGTCAGCTATGCCGACGCGCTCTCCGACCCGGATGTCCTCGATGAGGTTTCGCGAGAGGGTATCCAGGAGTCCAGCTCGGTCCCGCTGGCGGTGTTCCTGGACGGCATCGACGTGGCGGAGCGGGTGGCGCGGGGCTACCGGCTGGAGCAAGCGCGCGGTCACCTGTTCAGCATCTTCCTCGACCAGCGCACCGAGCAGAGCCGGCAGACCTATGCGGAGCGGTTCCAGTACCTCACCGGCCAGCTCTCCCGCCCGGTCTACGCAGACCCGACCCGTCACGAGGGCTTCCTCAGCTTCACCCTGGAGGACAGCCCCGGCGATGACAACGCGCTCCTCCTCGACGAGCGGGCGGTGATCAACGACACCACCTGGAGCGGTGCGGACGATGCCGCCAACGGCAAGCCCTATCCGCTGATCATCGGCTCCCCCGGACGGTATCGCAAGCCCACCGGCCTGGAGGTCACCACATCAGGCAGTCCTGGGTACGTCGTTGCGCGCACCGGCAGCGACGCGGACACCCTGCTTATCGCCGGACATGAAGTGTCCGCAACCACGGTTCGGGTCTTCGATGAGGACGGCGACTACGAGACGCTCAACGTCTCCACCGCGCTGGACAGCCTGGGGCGGCTGGTTGCGGTGGCAGACCTTAGCGCCGCAGTCACCATCAACCGCACTCACACCACATTCTGGGTCGGCTGGATCAGCGGCGGAGGGATGCCCTCCCCGTTCTCCTCCGGGGCGCTGTCGGGACTCGGGAGCGTGTGTGCCTGGGCGCTGCTACGCTCCTCCCGGCCCGTCGATGTCGAGGCGTGGATTGCCGAGTCCGGGTTGCTGGACCGGTTCGAGGTGGACACCTACATCAACGAGCCGATACTCTCTCCGTGGTCCTTCGTGACCCGCCTGCTGGAGTCGGTGTCGGTGGAGGTGCGCAGCGGTCCCGATGGGCTGTACCCGCACGCGCGCCAGATGGACGCCCCCGACGCAGAGGGCCTGGCGCTGCTCATCGAGGGGCCGGATCTGGAGGCGGTGGGGCCGGTGGTGACCCGCACCCAACTCTCCGAAGTCATCAACAAATGCACCGTCCGCTTTGCCCCGCGCGCCATCACCGGCGACTACAAGCGGTCCCTCACCATCCAGGCAGACCCCGAGGCATCCGACCCGGAGGTCTTCCCGGACGAGTACGCAGAGCTATCGGTGAACCGGTGGTCAACCGACCCGGACAGCCCGGTGGTTCAGGCAGAGGTGCTGGACCTTGACTGGGTGTATGACGAGACGACGGCGGGGCTCATCGCACAGGAGCGCATCCAGGTGCGCGGCTTTGGCTACGCAGAGCGCAGCTACAGCGCACACCGGCGCTATGGCTGGCTGGCCCCCGGGGTGCAGGTCCGCCTGGAGTCCGCCACCCTGTACCGCACCGTTCTGGCCACGGTGCTGTCTCGACGGTGGGGCGGGACGGGCTGGGATCTGGTCTTCGCGCTGGATGAGGACCCGATCAGAATGAGTGCCGGCAAGTACACCGGGGGATAGCGCAGCGTTTCTGCCGTGCTACAATCAACCCCCCAGACTGACTGATTGAACGAGGGGAGAAACAATGGCTTACGCAAACACCGTCGGCGTGACGCGCAAGGGCAACGAGGTCCTGGTGACCATCTCAGAGAGTGAGGTGGCATCCAGCAGCGAGGCGGACGTCATCGCGCTGGGCTTCACAAAGGGCCGCATCCTGAGACAGACCTGTGTGCTGATGTCAGGCACAGGCACCACGGTGGACCCGGTGATCGGCATCGCCACCAACCCGGCCGGCGCCAACATCGCCCTGGAGAACGGGACCGCAGCCGCCACGGTGGACAACCAGGTCGCGGGCGGTGCGACGTTCTTTGCCACCACCGGCAACCTCTACCACCGCTCAAACCCCGACGCGGGCACCGACAACACCATCGTCACCACCTACCACATCCTCGTCGGCTGGGGTGCCTGATGGGTCTGAACAGACCGACCGTGATCTACCCGGGGGTGCCCGCCGCCGCTGCCGCTGCCGGCACCTCCTGGGTCACCCTGACCGCCGCCGATGCGGACACCACCCTGGCCGGGTCCGGGTCCGCCACCTTCTCCGACGAGTCCGGTGACGAACTTCGGGCGACGGTGGACACCACCGTGTCTCAGGTCTTCAACAACCTCGCCAACCACGGCGGCATGTTGATCTGGGACACCGGCAAGCTCGTCAGCGACAGCCCGCTGGTGCATCTGCGCTGGAACATCAGC
>Ga0099848_1000497_pt1 | contig 18583 bp, 29 predicted proteins | sample CB_VirMetaG_3_FD_78179 | JGI IMG/M metagenome (GOLD analysis project Ga0099848, IMG submission 78179) | Freshwater to marine saline gradient viral communities from Chesapeake Bay - CB_1508_1S Viral MetaG | ecosystem: Environmental > Aquatic > Marine > Coastal | place: USA: Chesapeake Bay...
CTGCTCCCTTCGAATTGTTTACCCCAGAACCCTCTTGAATCTAGCCTCAGACCGACCGCCTCAAGGTTTTTAGCGCATTTACGGTCTACCCCATGCCTACCTACACGGTGAGCGTCAAACGCCTTATTACCCCCGAATATGCGCCTACATGACGGGCAGCCTGCTAACTGCCCATTTGTGTGGGGTATGACGTAATTTTCCAGAGTTTTTTCCTCAATCATGGCAAGTCTCCATTTCTCCGGCGGCATAGCTGTCGCCATAGCCTCGCTTGAATAAATCAGAGGCATCATCAGCTAAGGGCTTGCCTTCGTTCTGGGCATCCCAGCCTTTGAAGTATTCCCAAAACTGCTCATCGACAATGAGAGAACGGGCAATACCCTGAGCGTTACGCATAAGCTATGCCCTCCGCTTCTTTATCAAGGTAAAACTGAAAAGCCGCTTTGTTAATGTGCCGCCAGATCGCCTTGCGATTGTGTGCGCGGAAGTCATCAGTCTGAAGCGGGTCAAACGCCATAAGAACCCACTCAAAGCGGTTCTCAATAATGGCAGGAGCCACATCGTCCAGCCAGGACATATTCGCCTTGAAGAAGTTGTAGGCGATACCATCCATCGCCCACTCATCAAAGTACCCGATAAAGCCATAGTCGCGCCAATCGGGGTGGTTTTCTTCGAGGTACTGAAGCACCTCATCAATAGACATATCCATAACGCTCTCCCTTGTTGATAGCTGTGTATCCAGCCGATAGGGAATACTGGCACACCACTAGTGTTGTTGGAAGACCCGCAATTAGACTAATTTGTTATATAAAATTAGCTTAGTAAGACCAGATGGTAGGTGTTGGCAGGCTGGAGTCTATATCTAGGTGAATAAAACGGTCTTCGCCCTTCTGTTGGATGCCAATACGCGGTACACCCTGCGCCAGAGCCACTTCTAAGAGCCTGTGAGCGCGTTCGTGGCTTACCCCTATGTCTACGGCTAGCCCTCGGGAATGCGCCCCAGAGAGCGTTTTACGGGCTTCTGCGGGGTGCTTGGGACACCTGTAGCCTGAAGTGACGGGTAGGGCAAATCCGCACTCGCTACGGATGACGTTCAGCATATACAGAAATTCAGGGGAAAAGTAATACAGACCACAGCAAGAGCAAGATAGCTCCGCATCAGTGAAATAGGATTTCATTGCGCCTTCTTGACGGTGTTAACGATTTTCTCACCAGACCTGGCGACCACATAGCCCCCCAATCCGATCTGCAACAGAGTCCACGCCTCATCCCTTAAAGGATTCGGAAGCCAGCCCATTGAATCACCGACTGCCAAGGTCAAGAATGTCAGCATGGTAATTGGTCGCCAAGTGGCTGTTATCCAATGCTCAGATTGAGCCTCTGCCTGGACAATACTGGCCTTGGCTTGAAGTGCTTGTGATTCGTAATCAAAGACCCGCTGCATAGCCGCGGCCTGGACATCTAAAAGGTGGGTTTTTGCCTGCAGCCTTTCATCTTCAGAGGTATGCAATTCATCAATAAGCTCTGCGGCTGGCTTAAAGATTCCGGCAATAAGATCAGTGATCGAAAGCATTAAGACTTATCTGCTTTGTCGTCCAGCTTCTCAAGAATCCTGTCGAGCTTATCTTTGATGTCGGCAATTTCACGATCATGCGACTGCCTCGCCATATCGGTCTCAGTCCTCAACACCGCGATTTGGGTAGTGTGATCTTGCTGGCGTTGATACATCAACCAAACAAACGCGCCCAGAGGCACAACCACATAGCGCATTAACGTATCAACAGCGTCCATTTTACAACCCTTGATTCCTTAATAGTCTGCCAGCGCGAGTGACATCCGCTAAATGGGATTTCTCGCAATGGTCTCTCTCAAACGGATAAGCAATAAAATCAATCACGGCTTTCATTATACCCCAGAAACGTGACTTGTTACGGTTGCGCCAAGCGCGACCAGATAAAGACTCATTAGGGTTGTCGGAAAAAAAGAACGCTACATTTACAAGCTGACTGACAGCATCACCCAGCCTAACAAAGTATTGCAATGCCTTCTCCATTAAAGCGACCCCTCTACTATTCGAAGCTTTTTAAAGTCTGGATCGTTGAGCTTTTTCATGATTAGCCGTTTTCGACCTTCCGAGTCGTCCCACGCAACATTCTCCTCTTTCATCCATTGAGCAAGTATGTGCATAGGAATAGAGCCGACCAGCCACTTGTCGCCCATTTTTCCTACATCGTGAGACCTTAGAAATTGGTTTCTTTCTAAATACTGATTGTTATCGTACTCGGAGAGTACACCAAACTTTGTCCCTTCTAAGGGTACAAACTTCTCTTTAACCTTCATCGGTTTTTGCCTTTTTTGGACGACCACGTTTTTTGGGTGGCTCAATGACAGGCTCAACCCTAACCCCTAGCGACGCTGCAAGGCTTTCGTCTAAATCCAAGATGTCGCCACGGACAGCTTTTTTCCCGTCCACAAACATATTTGAAATCGTAACTTTGTACTTCATCTTAAAAACCTTAACAAAAAAAAGGGGGCTTTCACCCCCTTAATTATATCAACCAATTTAGCTAGTTGTGTTGTCAGCGATGATGCCTGATGCCTTCTCGTTTTTGCAAACAAGAGTAAGCTCAGTGACCACCTGGCGAGTAGTATTGTCACCAGACTTGGCTAGCGCCACGTTCTTTGTGGGTCGCAAAACGCCAACAGCCCACATATCCGATTGCATGATAAACACGTCGCGTGAACGGTTTTCTCTGCAAGGGACGAACTCAACGCTACCCCAAGGAGTCATGTACACGTCTACATTGTTGCTGACGCGAGATGATTCAGTGGTGTTTCGCTGATTGTTGTTTCCAACAAAGCCAAGAGCCTTAGACATTTGGAACGCCGACAAGTAACACACATCAGGCTTTCCACCTTGCTCCCAAATTGACTGCATTACATCGTCAAACTTGGTTTGCGAAAAAGCCGTAGGCGTTCCGTCATCCGTTCGGGCGTCCGTACCGTCGCCAGTCGGGTTCGCCCCGCTGTTTCCAGACTGAAAGTTTACGTTGGTGATTAGCCAAGACGGCGCACCAGCAAGCTCACGAGCGGTGGTGCTGTTGCCAGCAACGCGAGCGTTGTTGTCAAACAGAGCCTTTTCAATATCAAGCTTCTGCTCTTTGGCAATCTTCAGTGTTTGGTACGCAATTTCAGCCGCACGACCAGCTTTCTTCAAGCCTTCGTCGGTGTCAGGTACAACAACCGCGTTCTTAAAGATTTGTGTGTAGTTACCCAAGCGGCTGGTAGCACTGCGAGCTTCAGCAGTAGTAGCGTCACCTTCAATGTGCTTGTTAGCTGCTGATGCACGAAGAGCGTCGGTCTGCCATTCATGAAACGTGGCAGTTGCTTTTACTTTCTGACAAGCAGAATAAAAAGGAGTGTCTTCGGGAGAAATGTCATAGATGACATCCTGCAAGTCCTCCCGGATGCCGACAGCGTCAAAACTGTCGAAGGTGTTGGTCGGCTGCGCCATGATAATTACCTCTCATTGAGAATAAGTGAAAGAGCATCGTTAATGTTTCCGCTCTTCTTCAGTTTTTGTCGAGTTTGTCTCTCAGCGTTAGTGTTTGACGCCGTTTTCTTCGCACCAGCTCTTACAGTTCTCTTAGGTCTTGGCTTGGCATTTTTTTCTGCCTGTTTCTTGCCGGAAATTAGCTCTTGATACTTGATTGCATCGTTCAGGACTCGGATAGCCCGGTGATCCATAATTGCGCTAACTTCATTAGCTTCGTAGCCATAAATCTCTTGCCCCATCGTTACTAAACGGTCTCGGACTTGAGATGCCTTTTGAGGGTCTGCAAACTCAGGTACTACCTGCTTTAGCGTCTCCATCTCTCGCTCTAAATAAGCGCGTTGAGCCATTTGCTGAGCCTGACCCTGTTGCTCCAATACAGACTGGAACTGCTGCATCTGCTCACCATATGCCTTGGCATCTTCATCGTACTTCAGCTTGGCCTCCATATATCCTATGGGGTCGGACTCAAACATCTGACGTGAAGGTTCCTGCGGCGGCCTCGGAAACCCCTGCTGTGCTTGCTGAATCAGTTGGGATAACTGCTGGCGCTCATTTAATAAGGCTGCATAGACTTCTTCGGCCTGCTTTCGCTTAACCGCTGCCTCTTGCATACCTTGTTGGACATACTGTTGACCACTGTATCCTCGCTTGAGTTCATCTAGGCTTACCCGCTCTTCCTTGCCGTCTACCTTGACGGTGTATAGTTCGGGGGCAGATTCCTCTGCTTCATCAGTGTCTTCGTCGTCCTCTTCTTCAGCCTCGTCGTATTCAGCCTCCTCACCTTCTGGTTCCTCTTCTGAGTCCTCCAGTTCGGATGCTTCTTCAGTTTCTTCTTCCTTCACATCTTCATCAAATGCGTCTGGCTGTAGCAAAGAAGAAATGGCCGATTCTATTGTTCCGTCAAGTTCAGTCGTTTCCACGGTACTGAGTCCTCAATCAAGTTTTTTATCAAAGATCCTCTCATCTTGTAAGATGACAGCTAATTGGTCTTCGATTTTTGATAGCCCACGAATTATTTCATGTGCGTTTTCCCGGTCTTCCTTAGAAGAGTACGGGTTTAGAAAGATATTAGCCTGATCTTTCTTAATACTTTCTATTATATAGCAAAAAACGTCATCGTTCTGTATTCGCTTAACGCCAGACGCTAAATCTTTTAGATTCATCTAGGCACCGCTTGCATTTGCTTGATTCGCTCAACGTCTACGGCAGTTCCGTATTTTCCAATAATTTCAGCAGCCCGAACCAATAAATCTTGATCCATCTTATCTCGCGCCAAGTCATCATCCTTAGCTGATTGCTGTAGCTGTAACTGCAGCTTAGCCATGTCATGCTGTTGCTGCGATTGGAGCTTAGCCATATCGGTTTGAGCCTTGGCCTGCGCCTTCATCATCTCAGCCTGTAAATATGCATCAGCCTGGGGGTCGCCTTGAGGCTCTTGCTGTTGTTGCTGCTGAGCCATGAGTGCTTGCTCGGTCTGTGGGTTCATGGGAGAGAAATAACGGTTGGAATTTCTCAATCCATTAAGGGCCAAGATATCAGAGAGGGTGTTTCTAATCTGAGTGAGTGATACTAAACCGTTAGACGGGCCATACGCTTGTAGTATCTGAGATTGTATTTGGAACGCCTGCGTTAAGGCTGCGAGCTTCTGGTCTTCTCGACCCGTACCTAAGCCAACATTGACAGAGACATTCATGCCGTAATTCCACGATCGAGGATCCACCGGAACATAGTCAGCCCCAGCAAGCCGCATCATCTCTTCTTCTTCGATATTCTCAGCCATGACTCGAAGCATTAACTTAAACATCTGGCGCATACCGCCTTCAGCCAAGTTCCTCGCCATAACCTCAATCTGCCCAGCCTGGGCTTGTACGGTAGCTTGTACAGCGGCGGCAGTAGTAGACTGAAGGGCGTCCGGGGACAGGCCGGTAGACGCCTTAGTAACGCCTGTTTTGCCCTCAATCTCCATGTCAAAGTATTGGAGAGCGGTAAGCGTTTGTCCGGCCACAAAGGGGATAGCCTGCGGCTGTATAGCGCCCGGCTGTTTAACCCGCACAATACCGCCAATCTCATTATTTAAGAGATCGTCAATGTTGACCGCGCCATCCAATATCTCAAGACGTGGATTATTCGTTAGGGCGACGTTATCCAAGACACCGCGAAGCATTGCGGTAGAAGCGTCCTGATCGTTAATAATCAGATCGGCAACAGATCGGCCATAGAACGTATGCGGCTCAGGGTCTACCTCAAACACGGCGAACGGAATAAATCCACACGCCTCTCGGTCAAGCAGCTTATATGCACTGCCGCCCAAAGTGACCTTCTGCAACGTAGGAATGCCGGTGCCGTCTACATCAATCTTCATGTAGACCTCGGTAATCGCCACTAAGCGCATTGAGGGGTCTTGAACGTCCTCGTCAGAGTAGTCTTCTTCATAGCCTCGACGCTCAAACTCCTCAACCTCAGAGAATGTATCGGAATGCTGAAGGCCGCTAAGTTTTGACACCTCATCGAAGTCATAGCCCATTTGAACAAGCTCACCCACGCGCATCTCTGTTCGGTGGGCAACGCAATAGGCCGAATCCAAGTTTCTGGCATTACGGTCAACAAAAAACTCTTCCGGGGGAACTGAGTCGATGCACATCTTTCCGGTGTCTTTGTATCTCGCAATCTTTAAATCGTAGCGAGGGGACTCCACCTCCATACCCATTTCATCAATGGACATCTCGCTCTTGACGGTCTGCTCAAGGACTTCAATGCCATCCTCAGCCGTTAGGACGGAATACTCCATCTCATTAAGGTCATGAAAATCAAAAGTCTCTTGCTCTTCGTAGGTGTCCCAGTAGACCTTAACAACCCCCACCTTCTTAACCATTGCGTCATGGAACGCATCATTTAGAACCCGGTAGCCATTTTGCTCATTAAACTTGTAGTGCATATACTCGGTGGCTTGCTCTGCCGACTGCACGTCTTCTGGGCCAGATGGGACATATTCAACAGGCTTGTCGGTAGACAAGAAGACTCTCATTAAAGACGGCTTAATAGCGCGAATGGTATCCCTTACCTTGGTCGCAACAACTTTAGATCGGCCATCTTCCTCACCAATATCAACCTCGCCATCAAAGTACCGCTGGGCCTTTATGCGGTCTTCAGCAATCTCTGACTCTACGAAATCCACAGAGTCCATAACCGCCTCACGAGCGATTGACTCAATCTCTTGGTCTGTCATTGGCTTGAGCATTACTGGTTTTCGCCCCCTGCTGCGCGACTCATTATCGCTGACTGATAGGCGGCCATGAGCGCCCGTGGATCTTTAATAGTTTTTAAATACGGGAACATCTCAAATGCCGCAGGTGGTATCGCGGCTAAAGGTCTTGCTGCAACCCCTGCCGCATGAGCGGCCTCACCGACCAATCGAGGGGATGAGGCAGCGGCAGTTCCAGCCATGACCGGCAACCCTCCAACGCCATACGCACCGAGACCTGTTAATCCCATCGTTGCACCTTGTATCCCTCTTGGCGTGATGTCTGACAATGCCGCCCCAGCTAAAGGTGCCTTCAAGATGTTTGGCTTTCCTTCTAATTCCTCAATGAGCTTTGCGCGCTGCCCAAAATTTGTGTTTACGTTATTTCGCATTACTGAGGACAGTTTTCTTATTTGCGTATCTACGGACGCATTAGGCTTAAGAGACAAGGTTTTTTCAATCTCTCTTATTAGATCGGTAGCTTCTGAATAGCCTTTCATCACCTGACTATACACTGGGGCTTGCTTTACAATGTCAGTCTTCACGGCGTTATATATTTGATTGATTGTCTCTCTCGCGTTTCTTGCCTCAATTGGAAGCTCATCTATAATACCGCCAAGCTGTTGTTTCAAAGCGTCCATGCCGATTGGAGTGTGAAATTCGGCTGGATCTAGCCCTTTCCACGCTTCAACTGCGCGAACGGCTTTCGATACGGCATCTGCCGCCGCCTTATTCGTAACTTGTCCTTTAAATGTTACTCGCTGTATAGCGGCATCTAACGCCTCGTCTATACCTTTGAAAGAGAGTGGCGTTTTTGCCTCCTCAATCGTCTTCATGCCTTTGGCGTACTGCTGATTCCGAGTTTGTCTCAAAAACGACAAATTCTGCTTTGCGTCTTGCAGTATTTTTTCAACATTCCCGCTTCTCATGCCCTCACGGAATCGCGCCGCTCTTTCTCCCCCAGCAAGACCTGACGTAAATGCCTCAGATATCGGGGCAGCGCCAACACCTGTTGTTCTGCCAAGAATGCCGCTAACCGCGCCACCAGTAGCAGCGGCTGTTGCTTTTGTGGCTGCACTTAAAGGCTCAATAAATTGAGAGGCTCTGCTGACTTGCTCTGCCACATTTGCGGCCCCGCCAGCGCGTAAGGCTACGCCAGTCCCGCCAAGTATTGTAGCCACATCACCAAGAACCCCGGCGGGATCTTCAGCAAGCGCCCTCTTAAATCCATTAATAGAGCCATACCTATCAACATAAAACTTGCCGACACGATTTGCTAAATCACGAGACGCCTTGTCTTCGCCAATATACTGAACAAGGCTTTCTGGCAATACATTTTGTAAAACGCCTGCGCCAATCTTTGTGATTGTGTCAGCAGTTTCCAAAGGGTTTGTAACGGCCTCAACAACTCCGCCGGCCAAGTTAGCTAATGATGATGGAAGATTTTTTGCCGCCTCTAATGGAATTTCGCTCCACGAATACTCTTTTTCTGGGATAGCGGACGGAATTTGCTGGATAGGCTGAGCGCCATTTTCTTGTTTGGCTTGCCTATATGCCTCTTCTACAATCGCAAACTCTTTACTGCCTTTTTTGTCTGCGTTGTTTACGATCCATTGTGCATATTGCTCAGCGGTAGCCATTATTTGCCCCCGGCTATAATTTGGTCGGCTTGCTCTTGAACGCTTAAATTTTGATCGCTTTGTTTTCCTGCCTTTTCTAGCGCTCTTTTTTCAGCGGTCTCGATGACTTCATACAAGTCAAGAAGAGCCTCCACAAACGCCTCTGTGCTTTGCACCCGACTCAATCTACCTATTGCTTGCTCTGCCTTCTTCCCTTCTACTTCAGTAATCTGGCCGCCACCTTTTAAGCTCTCAAATGCTTGCAAGAACGTCTTGCCTTGCAATTGATTTATTATTGGGATGGTATCAATTGCTTCTTGGCTTAGAACTGTGGCCCCTGCAAGCGTTTCTGGATCTAACTGCCCAAGGTATTTTCCGGTAGACTCTTGCAACCCTTTGGTGCCTAAGTATTGCATTTTGCCATCTACATCAATGGGCTCTCCAAGCAATGATGATATTAGCTCTTTTGCCTGCCTTGCCGAGTCTTGCAAGGATGGAAGTTGCTCTTGTGATTTCGCTGATACTTTACCTCTCTCAGTACCAGCCGCTTGCGCCTCTGCCGCCGCTCCAACTTGCTTAGGGACGCTAAACAGTGGCAGGTTTGTTTCTGTGTCCACAAAAATTATTTCTGTCCCAGTATCTACTCTTTCGACGTCTTTTTTAGGCCGGAATCCTTCTGGTAATTCAACATCTTGAGCCGTGCCAGACGAGCTAATCTGAATAAATCTTCTTTGGCCGTCAGGCCCAACAACCTCAATCGGAGTTACGCCAAAAGTTTCTTTTTGAAATAATAGCTTTGCCGCCTCTTTTGCAAGAGATGGATTGCTTCTTACGGTTTCAGCCGCAGCGATAAGCTGTGCTTTCCTCGTAGGATTGGCTTCGCTCTTTGCGGCAGCCTCTAACGCATCAGCCGTCCTATTGCCCTGCTTGCCCAAAAGATCCAAGGCTTGCTGAGTCTCAATCTGCGACTGAGCCATGCGAGCGATATTGGGGTCAGGGTTCAGCCTCATCGTGTTAAACGCGGCAGCAAGCCTGGCGCGGTTGGTCGGATCCCCCAGATACTCCATAGCCCCAGAGCCAAGCTTCTCAAAAAAGCCCTTTTTTTCTGGCGCTTGATAAACAGGTTTGCCGGTAACGATGGGCGCTTTTTGTCGTGGATACAGGTCTGTCGGCATCCCCATATCTGCCTGGACAGATGGCCCCATTAAATTAATCAAACCCATTATCCGGCCCCCATCATCATCATTAATTTTTTCAACATATCGCCATTATCATTTTGGGCAGGCGACCCCATAATTCCCGCTCCGGTTGTCATCTCAACAGGCGTTGGTGCGATGGCTGCAGGCCGCCCCATTCCAGGGGTAGACATTTGCATATGCGGCATACTTAGCGGCTGAAGCCCGGCGTATCCAGAGCCTCCCTGAAAGTTTCTCGCCAAAATATCCATCATGCCCTCTTGGGGAATCGGATTGACTGGTGACTGAGCCTCCATAGGACTTGCCGCCATGCTCATATTTGGGCCAAAACCAGATTGGGGTAGCCCAGCCATAGCCGCATTAAATTGAGCCTGCATCTGCGACTGCTGGAGCGGATTAACGCCACTTGGCATACCCGTTGGGGCCGGAGCCTGTAGGCTAGCCTGAGAAGGTCTTTTAGCCATTTCAATCAACGCATTAAGAAGGCTCATTAGTGAATCCTTGAATAATCAACCATTAGGTAACCATGATTTCCGCGAATAACGGCCTCCGGCTGCTTCATCGCTACCTCTTGAGCGATAACGCCACGAGCGCGTCCGTGTTCGCCTATGTCGTTACCTTTTTCGTTCCAAGTCCACTCGTAAACATTATGACCGCCCTGGGTTAGGCCAATCACTTTAATGTCGGTTTTTAACTGAATATCAGATGCCGTAAGGCCGAGGGTAAGATAATCAAACAGCCCGGGCTGCCGAGATGTGGTTTGGCTTTGAGGTATCTGAGTAGCCCCTAATGCTTGCGCGTAATATCCAAGACTTTGACCGGGGAATTGGGAGTATCCGACATACTGGTTTCTTGATGCGTCCATAAGCTGTTGCTGCAGCGCTTGTTGCATTAATCCTTGTTGCTGCATATTGGCCTGAACGCTTTGCGCCTGACCAAATCCCATATTGCCGATATTCGCTAGTTGCTGCCCCGCCGCTAAGCGTTGCCCCGAACCGGCGAGACCAGCAGCTTGATTTGCCAGCATTGCCTGCAAGCCCTGCCCGGCACCAAATTGCTGAGCCTGCTGAAGCCTGTCTGCCTCACTTTGCGCCGCGCCAAGAGCTTGGCTATAGCCCTGCAACCGCAAATTGGCAGCAGATCGAGCCATTTGATCTAAGGCATTTCTACCTAACTCGGACTCCATAATTCCATGCCGAGATCCGCCAAAAGCACCTGCCGACTGCGTTTGAGCACCCAACTGATTGGCCTGCATTAGTCTGGCTCGCTCAATGTCAGACATTACACTTTCAACAACCTGGCTCTCGTAGGGATTAAAAAACTGACTGATCTGCTCTTGGCCTACAGACTGGCCTGTACCCATCCCCATGTTTGGGTCTACCATCATCGGCTGATATCCCATTTCTCCATATGCGCCAGCCATTCCCGACTGAATTGCTTGCGATGCTTGATTAAACATATTTGGAGGCTGATTTGACATAGGGGTTGCAGGCCCAGATGGGGCTGTTTGCACTTGACCGCCACCTTTCCCAGCGCCAGAGCGCATTCTATTTGATCCGCCCGCTAGCTGGTTAAAACGATTTGAAGCTGAAAACGGCTGTGAAAATCCTGCTTCTGGGTTAGCACTTCCTGGCGTCGCCATCATTGGCTGGCCTGATCCTGGTTGTGACATAAGAATACCTGCTTAACTAAAATTAAAATTAAAAGGATTGATTGGTGTGCCGCCCCCAGAAAAAGGGATAGTTGTTCCGTCTGGCAGGGTGATTACATTTTGATTTGGGTTGCTTTCTGCGGTTCCGTAAGGAACAAAAAGCTGATTATACTGTTGCGCTTGTCTAGGGTTTCTAGCCTCAAACTCCGCCCTAGCTTGCTCAAATAAATCACCAGATGAATAACCCCTCACGCCTCCGGCAAATTCTTGGGCCTGAGGCACTCCAGCCATAGCGCTCCCCCCCTGCGGAACTAGTCCGTAAGCGGCAGCAGCATCATAAGAACTTTGCATTCCTGCCTCTTGCATCGGAGTAAAGGCCGCCACGTCAGGGCCGTAATAAGGTTGATACCCAATTTGAGCCGCTTGCCTAGCTCGCTGTAAGTTTTCCTGCATAGCTGTCTCCGCCCAAGCTGGTATCTCTACGCTAGACGTTTGACTGCCGCCTTTTCCGCCACTCATATCAAGTCCTTCCCTAATGTTGTAAACGCTTCTTTGTAGCCTTTATCCTGCAAGACTTTTTTCCACCCTTTTCGGCCTGCAATACTCATCCCAGAACACTCATTTAGCATTGCAAACTGCTCCGCAGAATCGTTCATTGAGATGATAGTTTCCATGTTCCCGCCTGCAAGAAAAATATGTAACACCTTTTTTTTGGGGTATGAAACAATCTCTGTGACCGCGCAGGCGTCTTCGGCGGGCCAAAACTGCATTAAACCAGCTTTAACATTTTCCAGCACATCATAAAAATCGTGAGTGTTGCCACCACAGTCCAAAGCCGCCTCAATCCATTCACGACATCTTTCCATTTCTTCATCAATACTCATTATATCACTCGTTATTGACTAATTCTCATTATGCTAATCGTTGAAGATGGCGATGCTGGCTCACCCGCTATTGCAGATGTCGTTGCTGATAATGATCCTGAAGAGCTATCCGAGGCTGTCATCGCCTGAAGCACATCTCCCGACGAAAGTGAAAACAACGCAGTCCGCGACACAACCAAGGTGGAATTATTTTGATGTAGCGCGTTTCTCATCGTGCTGTTTGCAACATTGGATCCATTTATTCTAGGCCAAAAAGCAAAATTGACCGTACTGCTAGACGATGACGATATTTCTGCGGAAAACGAAATTAAGTATTTGCCGCTCTCTTCAAAAGTAATTTCTGAGCCAGATATTGATAAAGACTCGTTATTTGCGTCAGCCGTATATGTTATGGGCGTTGCGGTGTTGGCCGTAAGAGCAATGCTTGAGTTGTTGTAGAAAAATCCATAACCGTCAGCCAATACAATTTGGCGATACTCGCCATTTTTTGATACTACAGGATATCCGGTAGGACTCCATAAAATCACACCATCATCAAACGCGGACTCATTTGTAGACAGAAAGGCTAGTCGAGACCTTATTCTTACCAAATAGTCAGAAAGCCTTTCGGCATAAGGCTTCCATTTATCCCCAGAAGGCGGCGGGGGTCTTTCTCCAACGCTCACCTTTTACCCCCAGGCTGAATGTCTAGCCTCATAGATCCAACTCGCCAATCTTTTAAGTCACTTCCATTTATCCTCATTCGGATTTGACGACCCGTAAAGCGAACGCTTGTGGGGTTTGATGTTGAAAAAGGGCCGTAAGTATATTCTGTGTCAGTAGGATAAAATCTTGTCTTAAAAGTTAAAGAAACGTCCCCTAGCGTTTCCTCGTCGGGAATCAAATTGGTTGCCTTTACCACATTGCCGCCGGTCTGAATCATAATAGGGCCAGTTTCGGCAAAGGGTGAAACACCGCCATGAGACAGACCTCTTTCGTGATAATACAAGTACCCAGTGTTTTCAATCCACACAGGGTATGAATAAACCCCAGCATCAACTCCTGCTGTCCTTGTGATTTCTCCTATCAGCCAATAACCTCGCTTGTAGTCATAAGCAGCATATTTATTTGGCTCACTAGATGATGCTGAAGGGTAAAACCACCACACCTCTCCGCTTTTTTGGTTTGAAACCGCCCAAACCTTATTCGCTTGAGACCTGTTAATATCATCAAAAACATGATCTAAGACATCACACTGGATTTCTTTTGCGGTTGATCCATCATAAACATAGAAGGCGTTAGCACCCATCCAAAACGCACCATCATCAATGCTAGCAACTGCTTGTGGCGCAATTAATCCGCATCCGGTGCCAACCCTTTCAAATCCGTAAACTGTAGGCGGGCCATTGTAAATCGCTATATGGGCGTCCGTTGACGTTAAAATAAGGGTTCTGCCCCTTACCCTTGCCCCAGCAAGAATGCGTCCGTTTGTTGCTAGCTCTATGTCTCCAGCCTCGTTAGTGGCTAATGGCGTCCATGTGGTGTTGTCCTCTTTGTCGCACCACGACACCTTTCTGGGATTTCCTGATGCGCCAAGAGCAAATAAAAAACGCTCTGCTGTGACTACGATCGCCTGATTTCCAGTTGGCGCGTTCGCTACAACTGCGGCAGGGGTGCCAGCACCTAATTGCCACTCGTAAATAGCGCCGTCTGCGGTAGAGCAACCAACTAAATACTCTCCCCAGTTGTCCAACGTCCAAACCGTTGCCCCAACTGTTGCGCCGTCCGATGTCCGACCCGTCCCATAGGTGCCATAACCGTAAGACTTTCCGCCATAACCAAGGTTCTCACCTGCATCAATTAAGCCCGCGGTAAGTCCTCCTGGTGTTATATCTAAAATTGTGCCATCTGCTTGAATGGCAAATAACTTATTGTAAGTCCCTGTCGCTAGGTAAATTGCGCTTGAGTTAGTAACCCAAGAAACGGCTCCTCTGGCTATTGTTTGAGTGCCAGAGCCGTCGGTGATTTGAATGGCAGTCCCAGAACTGTTGACGTATGATTCCCAGCCACCGATAGGGCGCAAAGAATTGTTTTTCCATCGAACTAAATTGGAATCGTGCCACCGATTTTTGGCATCTAAATCCGTTCCGTGACGATAGATTCCAGGTGGTATATCAAGGCTAACGAGAGGCATCTTAGCTCCAAGTTAAGTCTGGCAACTCTGACGCAATATCGTCAATGCTGCTCGGTATCGGCCTAGCTCCATTTTCTACTTCTTCAAGAATCTCATAACACTTCAGCCATGTTTGATCCCGAAGAGCGATACACCTAGCCGCTTCTTCTGCAAATTTTGCGCTAGTAGAGCTAGCATATCCAACCGCGCTAAACATATCTCTGTAGTTTTTTGTTTGAGCAAACACATCAAGTGTCTCTTGAACTTGTGCTGTAATTTTTGCTTGAGACCGCGCTTTCGCTTCCGCTTCTGGTCTTGGGGAAAGCGACCATACTTGCTTCCACGCCCCGTCATCTAAGACGTAAGATTTTACCCCTACATACAAAACATCATCATACGGCTCGCTAACTTCCTGCGCCTCATAAACGTCAAAATCGGCAAGGACGTCTTCCGTTAATACCAATGGAAAGCTGACGTTTGGGTTGTCTTGCCTTAGTTCACGCTCTGAATATGCAACAGCGGTGCCATCAGTTACTTTAATAAACATTATACCGGCCTCAATCCTATTAGAAATGCCTTACCTGTCGCGCTCAGCGATACAGTCCCAGATGTATAAGACCCTGAGCTTACGCCCGTTAAATACGATATGCAGACATAAGGGTCTGGAGAATTGACTAGTTGTGATGTGCGAAAAATAGGGGTGTAACCAGCGGGTCGAGAAAATTGTGATGCGCTTGCTCCCCCAAAGTGCCCGGCAATGCAAACAACGATACTGTCATTTGATGTTAGCGTAATGCTGCCTGGTTGAACCGTTGTCCCTAAATTGCTGAGGTCTCCAATATCGTCAAAAACATAACCACGAAATGCTACTAACCCCGCCGAACAAGTATCGGTCGCGCCAGCACTAATGCTTACAGTGCTGAAACCCTCAGAGTATGCGTCATCTGTAAATGCAAAAAATCTCGTGCCTGTATCGTTAAGTCTTGAAGTAAACTCACTCGGGGTTGATATTAAGTACCCAGTATTGTCCTGAAGACCGGCGGCAATAAGAAGATCGCCATTTTCTGCGCTAGCAGAGGCCACCGTAAAGCTGCTTGGTAGCGTCACCTCCGCCATTTCATCAAACCCAATAAACCCAGTAACTCCTGCCTCTCCAGAAGACGCGGCCCTCAATTTTTCAGAGCTAAAAGCCATTATGCTGTATCGCCAATATGAGAGCCGTACACGGTGGAAGCCACCTTCCATAACGCAACTACTGTGTATCCAGATGTTGCTAGCGTTGGGGCAGAGCCTCCAACCCAGCTAACGCCTGACCATGAAAGAGTTCTGCTAGATCCGTCGCTAATCATCATTGTGATGGCCTGCCCGTTCGCCATGTTTGTCACCGAGGCGCTTGAGTTGGCGGTTAGCGCCCACGTCTGAATTGACCCATTATCAGGCTCGACGTTATATGACGTGCCTGAAATTGTATAAACTTCTTCTGTAGGGGTTCCTGTGAGCGATGGAGTCGTAAACGCCCCGTTTGTGATTGCCATGCCGGTAACGGTGGACGTGCCGTCTAGCAAATCATCAACACTGTCCCAGTTGGTATTTAAATATCCACCCCAGGCATTATCATCGCCGCCCACTACCGGCTTATTGAATGAGTAGGATGTTGTTAAATTAGGCATTACTTATCTCCAAACTTGGATTGACTCTATGACGCTTACCCAGTCGCCCGCCGGTTCATTTTTATTGTTCCAAACGGAAGACGGCTCCGCCTCGCTATCCCAAAGCAATCTGCACGAGCTTTGCATTATACCATTGCCGCTGATGACGGATGCGGCAAGTAACGGATCGCCTACTGCGTACCCGCTGACCCAATAATCTGCCTGAACGTAATAAGTCACTTGTTAGTTACTCTATGGTATGTAGGTTATTGAGTCTGCTTTGATTCTAACAATGTAAACATCTGGTGTATCAACCGACGCGAATCTGTCGACATCAGAGTCGTCGTCATCAAGGTAACGGTGACGTAACGGGCATCCTTGAGACAGCCACGTTTTAATCTGGGCGTCTGTCATTGCTCCAGTAATATCAGCGTTGTCTCTTGCTGTGCGTGTTGTTGCTGTTAATGTGGCGCTATGAGTGTCAATACCAAGTTGTGCAACGGTTACTCCTGCGTTGTCTAGTGCTCTGTAATCTACAGACGTAGTTGCAATTACAATAGGGGGATCAAGAAATGATCCGTCTTGGTCTCTGTATGTATTTAATTTTGTTTCTATGCTTAAGTTACTGTAAGCGGTAATTGTTTTGCCCAGCCACGGCTCACCCGTATCAATGTAGCTGTACAAATTGTATGCGTTAACGCCGTAGTTACTAGCAGTAGATGCATTAGTCAAAGCAGAGCTAACGGCTGTGTCTTCGGTAGCAAGCGTTGAATCACCGTACCAGTTGTACTCTTGGCTGACGTTAGTTACCGTCGCCTCGCTAGACGTACCGTTGAAGTCAGCCCACAGCGTAATCTCTCCAGACGCAGGAGCATTGCCTAAACCGTAATACTCGCTTAGGTTAATAGGGTTAGTCCCGCCAAACTCTGTTTGTACAGTAGACATAGCAAGCGGTTTAGATGTTGGTATTGGCATTACGGAGTTCCAAACGCAGTAACATCATCAAGCGCAATCGTTGCTCCGGTCGTTGTGATCTTAAAAACAGCAGTGCCGTTGTACTCAAACAACAGGTCGTTTGTGCTGAGCTTTATTTGCCACGAGCCGATATCAACAGTTGTTGCCGTTACAGCGGCAAAGCTAGGGCTATCACCTGATTCATACTTGTCATTGTTTAGATTTGAAAAGTTGTTATCCACTTCGGTATGGGTCAATGCCGACCCTTTTGTGTTTCTTAGCGTTATGGTTGACATCAGTCTAGCCTCACTTTTAAATTCCCAGCTAAAATTATCAAAACATCGCCGTTTAATATGTTTTTAGGTAATGCCGCTTGGTCGTCGTTTGGGTCTGTAATTTCAGACCACGCTAACAAGTTGCCAGATGTGGAGTCGTCTAGCAAACCAATGTGCGTTACCAAACCCCAATCACTTGCGGCCTGAGCAAATTCTATGTCTGAAGATGATGATGCCTGGGTCGGCGTTGTTCCGGCAACGGTCATTGAGACAGACTGACGTGAATACCCAGTGCCAGAAACTTCAGTCCCTATGTTGCCGTCCGTTGGGCTTGATGTAAAAAGCCCCACATATACGGAGGCAGGAGGCACATAAGATGTCCCGCCAAAAACATGGGTTAATAGCTTGTTTTCAAGATAATTTGATAGGCTCATCCTAAGCCTCTAACTTTCAAGGTAAGGCCCGATCCAGACATAGATGCCTCGTGCCCGGAATCGTTTACTCTTTGCACCGCCGCAGAATATAACTGCGCCCACACAGGTATTCGAGCGTCATCTGCCAAAAATGGGGCTGAATGCAGCAGGGAGCCGTATAAATATACGTCTGGGTGATTTGTAAGAAGCCAGTTATCGGTGTTTTGTTCGCTCAATGCCGGAATTTTCTGATAATAAAGCAGTTCGGTTTCATAGGTGCCGTCTGGGGTTGGGAAAAGCTCAAATCCTCTTTCTGCGTGGCAATAAAACCCAGGCTCACCAGTCGCGTTCTCAGCCCCTTGGCGCTTGTCTGCCATTGACGCCCTTGAAATTAAGTTCAGCACCCTTGTGCCTGTTGACGTTATGTGCAGCCTGATGGTTTCCACCCAATCACCTGGTCTGCTAAGGTACTGAGAGTCTGCGTTAGCCGTAGCCCTGTTCTCCATATAATAGTGCCGAATATCTCGGTTAATTTGCGCCTCTGCAAGCGAGATAAAGCTGGGAATCGTAGATGTTAAGTCATCCCTATTTAGCCAGCTTGCTATTGAGGTTTTTAGCTCGGCGTATGTCGTTATGCTCATTCCGCAATCCTATAAAGGTTATTTCCTACCACATAAAGATAAAGGCCCGCTAACGCATAGATTAACCAGGCGGGGAATGGAAGGGTTACGAGCAGGGCTATAACGCTAGTCTTTGCCAGCAAAATAGATGGCACTAACCCAAGCCTCCCAATCAGCCAATTAATTAAAGGATTGCGCTCTGCTAATCCTTTCTTGGCAATCGCGTAGTACGTTGTTGCTCCGTCAAGTATTTGCAATGCTATTAGCAAAAAAATCATAGCAGTACATTGTGAGGCGTAGCCACAGACAGAGGGTCGATTAGCTCAATTCCCTGGGTCGCCTTAGACTCCTCAGAGCCATTCGGGGTGCCATCAGC
>Ga0099848_1000498_pt1 | contig 18579 bp, 36 predicted proteins | sample CB_VirMetaG_3_FD_78179 | JGI IMG/M metagenome (GOLD analysis project Ga0099848, IMG submission 78179) | Freshwater to marine saline gradient viral communities from Chesapeake Bay - CB_1508_1S Viral MetaG | ecosystem: Environmental > Aquatic > Marine > Coastal | place: USA: Chesapeake Bay...
AAGATCTCAAGCGAGCAAAAAAACAATACGGAAAGGACATGTAGTAAATGTGGTGAGACTAAACCACTAAATGAAGACTATTATCAATACGTAAAACATTTTAAGCAAAAATTTAGTTATTATTGTAATGAGTGTAATTCTCCAAAAACACGAGAATAAATATTGACTTATAAATACTCTAAACGTAGGTAATATCTTAATATAAACCATGGCTCAATTGACATCCAGTGGAATAAGATTTGCAATCACTCCCACAGTAGATGAATTAAATTCAAAGAGAGGAATTTTTCCTACCAGTACTGCTTGGGTTTTTTATCAAGCTTCGGCTCCTACTGGATGGACTAAAGTGACGACTCAAAATAATAAGGCACTTAGAGTAGTATCTGGAAGTGGAGGAGGTTCTGGTGGAACAAATAGTTTCACAACTACTATGAGTAGTTTTACTTTGGGTGGAACTATGACTTGCTCAATTGGTGCGGGACCAACTGTATTAACCGCACCCCAAATTCCTTCACACACTCATCCCACAGCTTTAGGTCTTGATCCAACTCCTGCAACTTATAATCCAGCTGGAAGTTTTACTGGATGGAGTGGTGGTGATGTGGCTCGTTCTACAGGGTGGACTCAAACTCAACCAGGTTGGGGTAATGCTGGATCGGGTCTTAGTCACGCACACCCCTTTAGGGGTTCGGCTACACTACCAAATCAGACTGTGGGTATATCAGTTCAATATATAGATGTTATCATCTGTACTTTTGATGGATAAATAATCAAATAACATCCGTAGTTCACATCATATAAAATGGCTAAATTAACATCATCTGGAATAGTCTTTGGCGATTCAACAGTTTTGAATTCAAAGTACGGAATTGTTCCACAAAGTTCAGTATCAATATTCTATCAATCCTCTGCTCCTACTGGATGGACTAAATCTACTACTCATAATGATAAAACCCTTAGAGTTGTGAATGGAACTGGAGGAGGTTCTGGTGGAACTTCTTCATTTACTAGTGTATTTCCAGGTAGTTTGAGAACAATATCCACTTCATCTATTCCTATGAGTGGAACTGTTGGTGACACCACATTAACCACTCCACAACTACCAAGTCACACTCACCCTAATGGTGGCGCTATTGGATTAAATTTAACTCCAGGTCAAGGTGATGTTGCATATGGTACTGGTTGGACCAGAACTAGTCCATCTACTGGTGGTGGACCAACTTCAGGAGGCAACTCTCACACTCACCCATGGTCTGGTACGGCTTCATTTACTATCGATGTTGATCTTAGAGTTCAATATATTGATGTTATCGTTTGTAGTTTTAATTAATCTGTGTTAGAATAAAAAAAAATACTTTTGTCAATATGAAAAAGAACGAATCTGGCAATTTTTGTCCTCTCATTAGGAAAAACTGTGTAGAACATAAGTGTTCATGGTATACCCACGTAAGAGGAATGAACCCAAATACTGGTGAGGATGTAGATCATTGGGGATGTGCTATAACTTGGATGCCTATGTTGACTATCGAAAATTCTCAACAACAGAGACAGACTGGCTCTGCTGTAGAGTCTTTCCGAAATGAAGTTGTAAAATCTAATGCTGAAAATAGGCAACTATATATTGATACGTTCCAACAAAATGGTATTTTACCCGTGAATGTGACTTCACTAACAAGTACAAACGTTTTACCAGAAAACTCAGGAGAATAAATTATGAGATTAACAATTATTCCATCAGATGGCTCAATCTTTGTGGATGGTCATGGATATACTAATTTAGATTTAACTTGGGTTCCTGAAATTGAAGGAAAAACTGTTCATGCAGTTCAATGGTATGACACTTGGGGCCAAGTTGAATTTGTTGGACCTGATCAAAATTTAGAAATTAATGATCTTGGAGTATTCAAACAGGCAATCGATGTGTGGTCTGAAAGAAACGAAGAGGAAGAAGCTGCCATAAAAGAAAAATTAGAATTAGAAGAAAAACATAGAAGAGAAGAAGAAGAACGTCTTCGTTCTCAATTTATTGAGATTGACGATGAATATGCAATTGACGTTGATGCACTAGATGAATATGGATTTAGTGAAAAACCATATATTCCACCCACCGATTATCACATCCCACCAATAGATCCAGTGATGAATGAAGAAGAAGATGAAGATTTATTTTACGACATCGAAGAACTATTGAAAGAAATTTGATTATAAAATTATAAATTATGAACAATCAATTGATTGAAAACAATTACATTATTGTGCCCAATTTTATTTCAAAAGAAAAGGCAATAGAACTTTCTTCTGAATTTTTAAATCATGGTGAAGAAAATAATTTAAATGGCGATGAACAGGCTCCGAATTCCCACTCTTCTTATAATTATATTTCTTTTCTAGAACTTCTGTGTGAAAAAACACCAGAAGTTTCTAGTATTATAGATGAAACTGTTTTGCCCACTTATGCATATTCTAGGGTATATAAAAAAGGAAGCGAGTTATTGTCCCATGTTGATAGAGATGCATGTGAGATATCAATAACACTTCATTTAAATGGTGATGCTACTTGGCCAATATGCATTGAGACACCATCGGGAGAAAAACGTTCTGTTGAACTGAATCCAGGTGATGCTATGATATACCTCGGAAAAATTGCACCTCATTGGAGAGAACCTTATGATGGTGAATGCTATGCCCAAGTATTCTTACATTATGTAAGGAGTCGCGGTAGTTGTTCTTATGCATATTTTGATAAACTCAACGAAAGAAATAAACCAGTAGAAGAAGTTATTGAAAAAGAACCAATCGTTGAAGAAGTAAAACCGGAACCAAAGACAATCGTACCTAAAGCTAAAAAATCTCTAGAGGATTACATTTTTACATTAGACAATATTGTTCCGGTAGAATTATGTGATAGAATTTTGCAAGAATATTCTGAATGTAGTTTCTGGACTCCTACAAGTGTTGGTACTGGAAATGTAGACGATAAAATTAGAAACTGTGATACTATTGGTATTTCTGAACAGATAGTAATTGAAAAAAATTTTGATATTAGAAAAAAGATAGACGAAGATTTCTATCTTTGTGCTTCAAAAGCCATTAATGAATATAGAAATTTATTTCCAGATGTAGCTTCTGAAGTTGATACTGGATATGGATTGTTAAGGTATAAGAAAGGTCAGTTTTATATTCAACATACAGATTCATTTAAACAACAACAAAGATCAGTCAGTTGTTCTTTTCTGTTGAATGATGATTATCAAGGTGGAGAGTTTGCATTTTTCGATAGAGAAATTGTCATAAAAGGATCTAAGGGATCTATAGTAATGTTTCCTTCTAACTTCATGTTCCCTCATGAAATTATGCCTGTAATTTCTGGAACTCGATATTCAATTATAACCTGGTATGTCTGATAAACTTTTAGGAATTCCAAGTATATACTATCTAAATCTGGACTCAGAAGTAGACAGAAGAAACTACATGGAAAAACAATTTGAAAAATGGAATCTTACCAAAGTAAAAAGATTTTCAGGATCAAATTATTTGGTGGAAAATTACGATGAATGGAAAGGTGTCTTACATTTTTCGGAACAAATTAAAGAAAGAAAACACCAGTTATCAGCCTCAATTACTTTATCTACTCTAGAAATGGTTAGACATTGGTTGGAATCAACCGATGAAGATCATTTGATTTTATTTGAGGATGACTATGATTTAGATCTAATTGAACACTGGCATTTTGATTGGAAGTATTTAATGAATAAAATTCCATATGATTGGGATTGTGTTCAGTTAGGATACGAGTCTTGTTACCATATCAAGTTCTTCCTTCATCCCAAAGATATTACTAGTGCTTATGGACCGATATTGATTAATAGGCATTTTGCTCAGAAATTAATCAATTTACACTATATTAAAGAAAAGTACATGTTAATCCGTAAGTATGGAAGTCATCCATACAACACTGGATATAGGGTGGTTTCATTGGATGATTTTATTTGTTTTCTAGGAAAAACGTATCAATTACCTCTAATAACTCAGAATCCGCATTTGGATAAAGTACCAAAGAAACATCATTTTCTTTGCAGAGATATGTATTATGATTGGTGGCAGAATAGGAGAGATAATTTTTCTTTAGATGATTTCTTTTCTTATGGAAAACCAAATGATTATGAAATGACAGAAAAAGTTGATTATAGATGACCATCAATCCTAAGTTAGAGGGCCTTCCTCCAATATATTATTTTAATTTAGAACATAGAAATGATCGTAGAGAATACTTAGAGAAACAATTTTCAGATTATGGAATAACTGATTACTACAGAGTCAATTCATCCAGATATTCTGTAGACAATTTTAGTGAATGGAAATCTAAAGTTAAAACTGATAGACTTAGGACACAGGTGTGGTTTCTTGCTACCCTAATTGATAGGATACATGGTATAATTGATTGGTACGAATCTAATATTTCTGAAACTTGTTTAGTAGTTGAAGATGATATCTGTTTAGAGACAGTTAATCATTGGAACTTTAATTGGAAGACTCTCGTAGATAATTTGCCTTGTAATTGGGAGTGCATCCAACTTCATATCATTGGAGAACGATTCATTCCTATGAATCTGTCTAAATGGACTAGAAACAATCATTCAACTGGTTGTATATTGATTAACCGTTCATATGCAGAGAAACTAATCAGACTTCATTACATAAACAATCAATTCAAATTGTATTCAAATTATGGATACAATAAAAACTGGCCAGAATATCATTACCAATCTGTAGACTTTGTTTTATATCAAATAGGAGTCACATATTCACTTCCAATTTTCACCACCAACTATAATTTTATAAGTGATGGATTTAGAAATGGAAAAATAAATCATATGTCTAAAAATTGCGATGTTCTAGTCCTTGATTGGTGGGAAAACAAATCTTCAGATTATGATTTGGATGATATTTTTTATTTGAATTCAACTAAAAGAAAAGAATTAATCTTAGAAGTAAATCATGAATTTGAAAGATAAACTAAAAGGAATTCCGCCGATTATATTGGCTACAATTGATGAGAGGAAAGACAGACAGGAATATACTGAAACTCAGTATGATTATTGGGGTATAAAAAATTATACAAAAGTATCTGGATCCAAATATCAACTTGCAACATATCAGGATTGGAAGGACTTAGTTATCTTAAATCCTTTTCCTGAAGATTATCTGAGAAAAAACCATCACATTGCAGAAATTTCTATAACCCTTTCCCACTTAATCAACATAAAAAATTGGTTGGAAACAACGAATGATCCTTATGTGATTATAATGGAGGATGATTATGATTTAAGTTTCATAGAACATTGGCACTTTGATTGGGAATATCTGATGAATAATATCCCATACGATTGGGATTGTATTCAAATGAGTTTCGAAAATGAAGAAGAGGTTCCGTGTTTTCTGCATCCAATCTTACCCAAACACGATAGTGGTGGGTCTTTAATTAATAGAAGATATGCAGAAAAAATTATAAGTCTACATTATAAAGATGGAAAGTTTGATCTTTCCCAGAAAATATGTAATTACAAATGGGCTGGAAAAGGGATTTCAACTTATGAGGGATTGGGAATGCCAAATTTTACAACAGATTATTTTCTGGGTCATAATGGAAAAACTTATTGTATTCCACTATTTTCCGTTAATAGACACATTGGTAGTTGGGCTCAAAATATTTCAAGAAACCAAGAGAGAACTGACTTGGAATTTTCTTATAAGGCTTATGAGAAATGGTGGACTGAACTTAGAGATCAGTATACTTTGAAAGAATTTTTTACTTACGGTAAAATTAATGACAGAATAATCGTACCGAGTGAGGTTGGGGAATGAACTTAGGTAATAAACTAAAGGGGCTTCCATCTATTAGATTATTAACTTTGGATGAAAGGTCGGATAGACAAGAGTACGCTGAAATGCAATATGACTATTGGGATATATCCAATTACACAAAAGTATCCGGATCAAAATACCAATCATCTACATATGAGGACTGGAAAGATCTAGTTATTTTGAATTCAATTCCAGAAAATATTAAAAATAGACATCTTACTGACGTTAGTATTGCTCTTTCATATTTGTTGATCATAAAGGATTGGTTAGAAAATACCAATGAAAAACATTTGGTGTTGATGGAGGATGATTATGATCTATTCTTTATTGAGTACTGGCACTTTGATTGGGAATATCTGATGAATAATATCCCATACGATTGGGATTGTATTCAAATGAGTTTTGAAAATCCCAATATGATCCCATGTTTTTTACACCCAATCTTATCTGGACATGGTGTTGGAGCTTCTTTGATTAACAGAAGACACGCAGAAAAACTAATGTCATTGCATTATAAAGATGGAAAGTTTGATTTATCGCAGACAATAGGCAATGTCCAATGGTTAATGAGTCCAAATTTGACTGTTGATTATTTTCTGGGTCATAGTGGAAATACATATTGTTTACCTTTATTTTCAGTAAATCAAAATTTTGGTAGTTATGCGGAAAATGTAGATAGAAGAGAAGAAAGATCTGATTTAGAGTTTTCATACAAAGCTTGTAAGAAATGGTGGACAGAACTTAGGGATCAATACACTCTAGATGATTTCTTTACTTATGGAAAACCAAATGATAGAATAATCTTACCAAGTGAATTCGAAAATGTTTGAGTATGTTACTGAATTTGAGAGTCAAATTGCAGACTTTTTTGGGGCTCCGTATGCTGTAGCTACAGACTCATGTACTCATGCTTTAGAACTTTGTTTGAGGTATACTAAAGAAGATAATATTACAGTTCCAAAAAGAACTTATATTTCAGTTCCAATGACTTGCATGAAGTTGGGACTGAATTGGTATTGGAGGGAAGAGGATTGGTCTGATTATTATTACCTAGGATTTACAAATATTATTGACGCTGCTGTTCTTTGGGGTGAGAATACTTATATTCCTGGTACATTCATGTGTTTAAGTTTTCAATTTAAAAAACACTTAAACCTGGGAAGAGGTGGTGCAATCTTATTGCAAAAGAAAGAAGATTATGATACACTTAAGAAAATGTCTTATGATGGTCGTGATCTCAGTCGTCCATGGGCTGAACAAGACATAGATACCTTGGGTTATCACTACTACATGACTCCCGAGGTGGCCAAAATCGGAATTGAATTACTAAATGAACGGAAAAAAATTCCCGGTAAAAAATGGAGCCACAGGGATTACCCTGATTTAACTAAGATGTCCGTATTCACATGATTGATAATATAATACCAAACTGGTGTATCGAAGATTTTCATAATCTTGATTATACTTTGTGTACACATAAAGATGAAAATTTAGTAAATAGGTATTTGCATTCTGGGCACAATAAAGAAAATCTATCTATGTACAAATATCATTTACCCAATCCCATGCCTAAGTGCATTTATGATTATATTATCCCTCATTTTACTTTTTTGAACAAAGTAGCTCCTGCAGTCAATTATTTTAAACCGGGTCAATATTTGCCTTTACATACAGATCTTTATGGCAAATACATAGAAATAAATGATGTTGATTCTAAAAATGTAATACGATGTATGGTAATGTTGGAAGATGTTTCTCCAGGTCAGATTTTGCAAATTAAAGATGTCGCTCATTGCAAATGGAAGGCTGGCGATTGTTTTTATTGGAATTACGATGAAATACATGCATTTTATAATTTTAGTTTGAGGGATAGATATGCAATTCAAATTACAGGGGTTCTTAATCAAAAATGAAAAGTCAAAATGAATGGGGTAAATTAAAAAAGGTAATTGTAGGAGTTGCAGATTATGCAACAATTCCTGAAATGGATTTAAGTGTCCGTACAATTAATTATGCTGATAAAAAAGATATCTCAGATGTTTTAGTTGGTCCATATCCCCAACAAGTTATAAATGAAGCAAATGAAGATTTGGAAACTTTAGTTAAGTTTCTGTTAGGAGAAGGTGTGGAAGTTGTAAGGCCAAAAAGAATTCCCACAGAATATTATAATTTTTGTCCAAGAGATGTAATTTTTACGCATAAAGATTTGACTATTGCAACTCCTATGCCATTGGAGTGTAGAAAAAATGCATGGAAATCTTTAATTGATCGTTTGGATTCTACAATTATTGTTCCATGCAAATATCAAAAAGAACTTTACAATGAAAATTGTGTAAGTGATAAAAATACTCTTGCACTGACAGAGGTAACTCCAGCATTTGACGCAGCAAATATCATTCGTGCAAATGATGATGTTTTGTACCTTGTATCTAATAGTGGTAATGTATATGGCGCTAATTTACTTCAAGAAATGCTTGGCAATCGTGCAAAAGTTCATCTCCTTCAAGGAGTTTATAGTTATATGCACATAGATACTACAATTGCATTTCTTCGTGAAGGTCTAATGTTATTGAATCCTGCAAGGATTAAATCTGTCGATGTCCTTCCTGAACCTTTTAGGAATTGGGACGTAATCTGGTGCCCAGAACCTGTAGATATAGGTTATTATCCTGGATATAACAATGCTTCAGAGTGGGTAAACATGAATTTATTCAGTGTTAATCCAAATTTAGTCGTTCTCGAAGAAAATCAACATCCTACTAGAAAAAAATTGGAAAAGTATGGTATTGAATGTGCTATGTTGCCTATGAGACACGGAAGAACCTTAAGTGGAATTTTTCATTGTGTTACATTAGATCTTGAACGAGAATAATGGACTTAAAAAATAAACTTAAAGGCCTTCCTCCAATTTATTATATCAATTTGGATCATAGAACTGATAGAAAAAAATCAATCGAGTCCCAATTTAATCATTGGGGGATAAAAAATTATTATAGAATTAATGCATCTAAGTATCATGTTTCAAAGTATAACGAATGGAAGGATATAATTGTAGAAAAAGAAGTTTTAGAATGTCTATCTGCAATGTCAACCGCATTGAATCACATAGAAACAATTGTTAATTGGTATGATAGTAAATTATCGGAAACTTGCATCATAATGGAAGATGATATATCAATACAAAATATAAAGTATTGGAATTTTGATTGGATGTATTTTGAAAGTAACTTGCCCGAAAATTGGGACTGCATTCAACTCTATTTTTGTAATACATATCATTCAAATGGTTTATTTGTTCCGATGTTTTTACATAAAAGATTTGATTCTGGGTCAGCAGCTGCATATTTGATAAATCGTGCATATGCAAAAAAACTTAAGAATCTAATGTATCGTGATGGAAAATATAGATTAACATTTATAGATAATTCTTTTCATAAAAGATATGGTAAAACACATATTACTGGAGACTCAAATTTATTTGACATTGGAATTACATACTCAATTCCTATTTTTAATCTAAATGTTAATATAATGGGTGATAGTGAGCAGAATAATAATAAAATGTTTCCAATAGACATAATTTGCAGTCGATTGATAGAAGATTGGTGGAAAAATCATCATCATAAGTTTTCCCTAGAAGATTTTTTTACTTATGGTAAACCTAATGACCATAAAATGACAATGAAAATAAAAATGGAAGATCTAACCAAATTTTTAGAAAAATGTTGATATTAAGTATTCATTTGGGTCATGATTCTTCAGTATGCATTCTAAACAATGGTAGTCTGGAGAAATATTTTTTAGTCGAAAGGTATACGAGAAAAAAACATGATGACAATGATAAGTTTATATTGAACTTGGTTTCAGGCATCGCTTCCAAATTGAAGAAAAAATTAGATGTAATTTGCGTGTCTAACTTCAATAACCCAGATCAATTAATATTAACATTATTTGAAAAATGTAAAGAATATAATCCAAACGTAAAGTTGATTTTACAACAAGATCATCATTTAAATCATGCTTCTGTTTCTTTTTATAATAGTAAATTTGATGAAAGTTTAGTTGTAGTTGTTGATGGAGTTGGATCTACCATTAAAAATAATTTTTTAGAAGTGGAGAGTATTTTTTATTTTAATTCTAGAAAAAATAGGTTACTTTACAAAAATGTAATAAAAGATATTTTGGCTTCTGAGGATCTTACTGCCGAAAATTTTTTGAATATGTGGATTACAAATAACAATCCTTCAGAAGAATTATCTGATTATGACTGTAAAAATGTTTTTGGTATAGGAACTGTATATAATATTGCGGCTTTACTAATAGGACATACTCACCATGATTGCGGAAAGGCAATGGGCCTTTCTTCCTATGGATCTCCCAATAAACTATTTGAAAATTTGTTTTTGGGGAAAAATACTCTCAATAACAAGTTTTTTAGTAATTCTTCAAAAGAAATACAACACTTCCTAACAACACCAATCAAAGAAATAAAAGAAGATAATTACAAATTACATTCAGATTTTTGTTATGAGGTTCAACAACAAACTCAAAAGGCTGTTGGGGATTTAATAGAAGACTCTATAAAAAAGACAGGAATAAAAAAAGTATGTATTTCTGGTGGATATGGTATGAATATTGTTGCAAATTATTATTATTTGCAAAGATTTCCTGATGTTGAATTTTATTTTGAACCATTGTGTAACGATAACGGCATAAGTATTGGTGCCGCAATGAATACTTATGTTCAATTAACAAACAAAGTTCCAAATCCTGTAGAAACAACTTTTGTTCATGGAACAAATTATGATATATCATCTTATAAAGGCGTTTTTACGTCTATTAAAGAAGTTGCTAATTTATTGAATCAAAATAAATCTATTGCAGTATATACTGGTTTAGCTGAGTCAGGTCAAAGAGCTTTAGGAAATCGTTCTATATTATTTAATGCGTTACATCAGAATGCAAAAGATATCGTGAATAAGATTAAAAAAAGGGAATGGTATAGACCATTTGCTTGTGTAGTATTAGAAGAAGATGCTGACATTTACTTTGACATGGGAAGAGTGAAATCCAGTCCGTATATGACAATATGTTTTCCAGTGAGAGAAAACTATGGTAAAATTATACCAGGAGTGACTCATATAGATGGAACATGTAGAGTTCAAACAGTGTCTAAGAAGAATGGTTACTTATATAAACTCTTGCAAGAGTTTAAGAAACTGACTGGACACGGAATATTATTAAACACAAGTTTTAATTTAGCTGGAGAACCATTGGCAGAAACTCCGACAGATGCACTTAAAACTCTAAATAATTCGTCTTTGGACTACCTTTGGTTTGAAGAAACTCAACAATTACTTGAAAAATAAATGGATAAAACTGAATTGCACCCTACTGGGTTAAATATTATTCAAAATCCTGATGGATCTGTTGCTTTTGAGTGGGATCCAAAAGATAAGAGGTGGAATTGGATGAATGAGTTGACAGATGACCAGATTAAGACTATTATAGAGGAAGCAGTTGAATTAAAACTTAACTTGGAGGAAACTGCAGATGAATTATGACAAAGTATGGGAAGTAATGAATGATCTTGAGATGGTAACGTCTAAGATTTGTTCTGCTCGTGAAATTTTGGATTCTGCTATTGACGCACACGAAGAACATCGCCATGAAAAAGTGGAAAAACTTCTTTATGCTGTAGATGAATATCTTCAATACTATCTTCAAGAGTTTGACGAGAAGTTTAAGAAAGCTTGGAACGAGACAGTAATCAAGTGTAAAGAAGAGAACCCATGTATGCCACCTTGGGGTCATAGTGACATGGAATATCTCGCAAATCAGAGTAAAATTAAGTCTTGTGATAAAGATGATCCATCACCAGAGTGTCAAGGTGCTTGGAATGATTTCTGGGAAGAAAATTATTACCCTGAAGAGTACAATCAAAATAAAGAAGAAAAGGAAAAATCTCGTGAATACAATTTGCGTGAAGCAGAATATTATAACAAACGTACTGAACTAGACGCTATTTCTCGCAATGATTCCTCTCGGATTGAGTATGGGGGTGGTTGGATCTATGAGTCCCCTGACGGCGGTGAGACCGTAACTAAACGTAAAATCGGATCTACAGAAAAAACTGTCGTTAAAGGAGGTAAAGTAAAGAAGTGGATTCTACCTGTAGAAGAAGTCAGAGATGAAGATACTGATGAAGATATTTACTGTGTAACATTCCCTGATGATCTTTTAGAAGCAGCAAATCTGAAAGAAGGTGATCAAGTGGAGTGGGTTGATCTGGGTGAGGGCTCTTATCGTCTTGAAAAGGTTGTCAAAACAATTGGAATGGATGAGTGTTAATGTATACTATTAAGTTTCTCGCTCCAATTCTTGGGGGTCTTTGTTTTTCTAATTTTATGGAGAAACAAGGAGAGGTTTGCAACATTAGACAAACTCCCCCATCTACAGTAAGATATGCTAAACAGGATCCAGAACACGCTTGTTATCGAGAAGGTATTTTTTACCCACGATGCGCTGATTATGATGATCCTGAAGTCAGACGTTATCACAATCTCTTAAAATCACAAAATGACTAATTATGATAAACTCATTGATTCTATATCAAATGAAATCTATCTCTTGAATGTTTCAAATGAAAGTTGGAACGAAGAAGCATCAAAGAAAACATCTAGAAAAATTTTAGAAATTGTAGAAGAATTTCAACAAACTCGATCAAACACTAAGATTTAATTATGGCACTATCAGAATCAGTAGAAAATAGTTTGAAAGAAGCTGAACAAGCTTTGCGTAATGCTCTTTCATATGCTGCAAGACAAGAGAAACCTTTCGTTGGTAAACATATTGCAGAGTTGATATTTCAAATTGATAATCTAATCAGTGCTGATGCTCTGATTGATAAATTGGAAGAAAGAATGAATGGCGATGAGGATACTAAAAGAGGTCGTTGGGGTCCGTTTGGATCTTAACTAGATATTGATAGCTCATAAAAAAGTTATGCATGAGTTACCTATAGAACCATACAAAACAATATTGGTTTTAAATTCTAGTTATGAACCAATCAACTTTACAAACTGGAAACGAGCAATTGTTTTACTTTTAAAAGAAAAAGCACAAGTTCTTTCAAGTAGAGTCATAAGACTTTTAGACTATGTAAAGTTGCCTCTATCCAAAATTATGAATATTGCTCCATCTCGATCTATGATTTATAGAAGAGATAATAATACTTGCCAATATTGTGGTGTTAGATCTAGACTAACCATAGATCACGTCATTCCTCGTTCTAAAGGCGGTGAAGACACCTGGGAAAATTTAGTAGTAGCCTGCTCCTCATGCAATACCAAAAAAGGAAATATGCTTCTTGAACATACGGGTATGAAATTGGCTCGTAAACCCAGAGCTCCTGTCAATAAAATCATTTTTGACCTTGAAAGAACTAATGTCGAAGAGTGGAGACAGTATCATTATGGATGAAAAACAACCCAACGAATTCGGTAAAGCCCTTCAGGAGTGGTGGGACTCTGATGCATGTAAAGAACTTCAGAAGAAAAATGAAGAAGCAAAGCAACGTGCAGTAGGAAAGTATTTCATGCTTTCTGAAGAAGATAAAGTTGATATGGTGCAGGCAATCTGCTACATTATGTGTAAGGCAGAAGAAGAAGGAACAAGTCACCGTGGACTTCAGGATTCTCTAGGCATTTATCCTGTAGGGTTTTGGGTGGATCACCTGATGGATGTCCATAATGCACTATGGTCTTATTATAATGATAAAAAACAAGAAAAGGAACTTCAAGATGATCTTGAGTCTTTGGAAAAATTTATAGATAATTAATTGTTACATCTATGTAACGCAATCCCAAAGAAATTATTAAGTCTACTAGATAGTATTAGATTGTGTGTTAGAATTTGAACACAATCAAACGGGAGACCTATGACCTACTCGCAGTCCAGTACTCAACCTCTTTCGGACGAAGAATGGAAAGAACTCGTTGCCCTCAAAAAGGCCATCAACACTCATCCAGCTTCAGTTCACCCGGAAAAAATGGAACTTTTTACTGAATTGCTTGTACGATCTTGGGACGCAAAGTGTGATCCCCCTAATACAACAGTATGGCGTACCGGTCATCCAATGAATGAGTAGTATATATTGACACAACTAAGATTTTGGTGTATTATTTACTATAAATCACAATTCTAAATATTACAAAATATCACAGGATGAAATGAAATTTACTGTATATTCCAAACCAGAATGCCCGTATTGTTATAAAGTCAAACAGGTTCTTGAATTATGTGGAAAAAACTTTGTTGTGTATACTTTAGGGGAACACTTCACTAAAGATGAATTTTACGCTGAATTTGGAAAGGGATCTACTTTTCCTCAAGTAGTAATGGACGATAAACATCTGGGTGGATGTAGTGATACAATTTCATACTTAAAGGAACTTGCAGTTATTTGAGTATGAGTGAGCCAAAAGAGCTTCACATAAATAGAGGTGTGGAATTATTGTTAAGAAAAAGGAGGAGAGAACCTGAAGCACCAAAAACGTTTCAATTTAGTTTTGGTAAAATGGTCTCTCTCTTCAAAAGAGAGATTCATTTTTATCTAAACTTTTCATTAGATATTAGAAAAAAGTAATCTCTCGGAGGTATATCCATGACAACACCATTAGTTGCCATCTTTTGTTTAATGTCACTAATGTTCTTGATGATTGGTGGTATAGTTGGATGGTTATGGAAAGAACATGTGGTATTCTCCACTCCTCAACAAGTATTTGCTCATCCAGAAATGTTTGACAACAATGGGAATATTATTCCTGATGAAATAATTGCCGTACGATTTGAAAATAGCTATGACGACTACGAAGAAGACGACGACTAGTAGTAGTAGAAAACCCCCATCAACAACTACTAAAAAACCAGTCGCAAAAAAGACAACGACTCCTAAAATCATAAAACCTGCAGAAAAGATCGAACTGAGTCCTAGTTCTTATGTTCATGAAATTTTTGCTGCTGTTGTTGCAGAAAGAACCAAAGATAAAAAAATTGGTATTCTTCAACAATATAACGAAAATTTCATTAAATCTCTTTTGATTTGGAATTTTGACCCAAGTATTCAGTCAGTTCTTCCTGAGGGTGATGTTCCTATCCAATCCAAGGAAGACGCAGAAAAAAATCCATCTTCAAACATTCGTAAAGAATGGTCTAAGTTTTTTAACTTTGTAAAAGGTGGTAATGATGCAATGAATAAACTTCGTAAAGAAACGATGTTTATCAATATGTTGGAGTCTTTTCATCCAGGAGAGGCTGAAGTGTTGTGCCTTGTAAAGGATAAGAAGTTACAAACTAAATATAATATTACCAAAGAACTTGTTTCCGAGGCGTATCCTGATATTCAATGGGGGAATCGTTCCTGAGATGGGTAAAGGTATTAATATTATTCATGTGAATTGTGACCCATCTGTAGCTAAAGATATTTCTCTTCCAAGAGATTCCTATCTGGTAACTTATGGGGATGACAATGAAGAACGATTTGATGTCGTTCAAGGACTCCAAAGTGATATTTTTGATCACTATTGGGACAAATATCGTGATTTTAGAGGAATGAAATGGACAGAGGGAAAAGCGAACCCAAAGATGTGGAACTATCAACCACCAGAGAAGAAAAAGAAAAAGTAATCTCTGGTGATATGAACATCGAGATGAATCTTGATGCAATTAAAGATGTGAAAAAGCAGTACAAAAAAATCAAAAGGTATATGCGATCTTCTATTTTCACTGTAGCCATGATGGATGGAAACGAAAAAATTGTAAACCGTTTACTAAAGGACCAGGAGGATAATCCTACATAAATGGGAAAACACTATCTTCTTAACTTATTTGGATGCTCATTCGCTCATTTGAACGATGAGCATTTTCTTATGGATCTTTTAGAAAACGCAGCTGCAGCAAGTGGTGCAACTGTATGTCAAACTATCTTTAAAAAATTTGATCCACAAGGAGTTACGGTATTGTGTTTGTTATCCGAAAGTCACATAAGTATTCATACATGGCCAGAATCTGGTAAAGCCGCATGTGATGTGTATACTTGTGGAGATTGTAATCCAAAAATTGGGTGTGATATAATCATTCAACAACTAAATGCAACAAATCATACCCTAAGTTATATTGAAAGGTGATATAATTAGATTCTAAATAATCCTATATGGAGATTACCCATGCTCTCTACACAATATCGCCTGCGCTTAGAAGGCATCTGCAGAAAAATTGTCTTAGGTGAAGCGGTAGGTTTAGAAGAAATGATCTGGGCAGAGAAGTTAGCAAAAGCTAATCGCACTGCTGGCACCATGCTACGTCAAGCAAGACGCAAAGCAGAAAACCCAGACATGCAAGATGGTGATATGGATGACTTTTTAAATCAACTTGATATCGGTGGTTTAGGTCATGAACGCTTTGGTAAACGTGGTTTTGATAGTATTGATGATATGGTTGACTGGTGGACTGATGGTAGAGATAAACCAGATGACTGGAGGCAACGTGACTGATGACTTACGAAGAGTTTGTTAATAAAAGTTCAGAACATTATATGGATATGGTGCGATTGATTGATATTAAACAAAAACATCGTATGAAACTCACCGAAGAAGAAAAAGAAATACATGCACATATCATGGAGTTTCAACAACAAACGAAACTAAATGAGTTAAGAGATAAGTTTGAAAAGTGTTTTGAAATAGAAGAATGAAACACACTATAATACTTTCACTTTGTTTTCTGCCACTTGCGATAATCTATGTTATAATGAAAGTATCTGTCTGGTTGTCCTCTAGCGTATCAGAAGTCAATTATGTCCGAGAAGATTCCAAACGAGAACACGGACCCTACGTGGAAGACCCATATGGAGATTCTGATGAAGAGAATGAAACAAACTGAGATTGCGGAGAAAATAGATAAAGCCTTGTTTGAATGGTATTTTGAGAGAGGGATGGAAGTGCCAGATTGGAAAACCCAAAAAGATCCTCAATGGTGGAAAGATTACTTAAAAGAACTTGAAGAAGAGTAGGTATAAATTTTTGTTAAGGTTTCCTGACAAAGTGTATAGATAATAGTATAATATATGAGGTGATACAAATGAACGAAAACTCCTTTATTATGAGATTCTTTGTGCGTGGAGGTTATTATGCACAATCTTATTTCTTACAATCAAATGGCTGAATGGAAACATTTTGAAGAAACTGTAGATAAATGTAATGATGAATTAGATTTGGTCAATGATTATTTTAATTGTTTAATTGAGTGTGATGATGACCAACAAACATGTAAACGAATATGTAAAAATATTCTTGTTTATTAATATTGATTAATCTAGAGAGGGAGAAATCCCTCTCTTTTTGCTTGACACCATAAAGTAAATCCTCTATAATCGCATTATATAATCACCCTTATCATGGATTACAAACCCTATTCCCCAGAATGGAATCGTAAAAGATACCTTCGGGAAGCCCTTGAAACTTACTTTAATGATTACGTTGACGTTGAAGTAATTTACAATGATCTCATGGATATTCTGCATGAAAGATCTGAACAAGCATATGCAGAATTTAGTCGCATAAATGAATTAGAAGCCAAAATAAACAGTGTCACATAATCATAACTATGAATCTATGCCAAACTGGGTAATATGGACAGGCATAGGTCTCATGGTGTTTACAGTTTTTTGTTTTGTTTTAATGACCTTTGGAATGATTTATGGAGGTTAAGTTAGGTAAATTTGTAACATAAGTTACAGAATAACTTGCCTAGATAGTAAGAATAGGAGTATACTAATCTCCTAACGTTCATCCTATGACTAAAGCACTTTTGCTTTTGGCATGGGTTCCACTTCTTTCTGTTTCAACGCCACAACCCAAATCATACCCTGTGACTATAAGTTGTGACGCCGCGTGGGAACTAATGGACATCGTTAAAAACGACGATGTAGTAAATCAAAGAATGGAAGACCGATTGCTTTTAGAACTCCGAAAGGATGTTATCAAAAGGTGCTAAAAATTAAATAGGACGCAAGTAAGCCGACTCGGAACGGATCGTTCATCTATGGAAACCCTTATTATTCTTACCTGTTTTCAGGCAAACATTGTGATATCTGGGATGGGATCTTATCACGAACTTCCAATAAGTGTCAGACAAGATCTCATTCAACAAATTAAAGATGTTTCGCCTAAAACTTGTAGGTGGGATAACTTTCCATTAGACGCAAAAGCCGACTGAAGGAACGGGAATTAAAACCTCTCATTTCTTTAGGAGAAAACCAATGTCCAAAGTCGTTTATCGCGGTGTTGAGTATGATACTGAGAAGCGTATCTCTTATCAACAACAGATGATGCAACAACCCCAACAGTATAACGAAAACTATCGTGGTGTTCGTTTTGTAAAGGAGGGACATAAGTGATTCAGAAACTCAACTTCCTACAACTTATTAAAGAACAAAAACAAAAAGAAAATCGTCGTCATCAAGCACAACTAGCACAACTTGTTGGAGCAAAGTAATGGCACAAATTGTCCTTTCCATATCAGCTGGAATTGTTCTAACTACAATGTTACTATCCTTTTATATTCAGTGGCTTTATAAGTGATGGATTACCATTATCATCATGATGATATGGATAAGGATAGTAGACCACCCGCTTGTTATCAACTAACTTATAG
>Ga0099848_1000499_pt1 | contig 18566 bp, 23 predicted proteins | sample CB_VirMetaG_3_FD_78179 | JGI IMG/M metagenome (GOLD analysis project Ga0099848, IMG submission 78179) | Freshwater to marine saline gradient viral communities from Chesapeake Bay - CB_1508_1S Viral MetaG | ecosystem: Environmental > Aquatic > Marine > Coastal | place: USA: Chesapeake Bay...
AACGAAAAAAAATGCGTAACACTTCCAAAATCGGAAGCGTACGCAACTAGAGATTGGGTTGAAAAAGAAGGAGGTGTTTGCTTCTGGTTTCAGGCTTTACCTGATTGATCAGCGCTGCTTGGCTTTACCCACCACCAGTGCCAAGGTTTCGATAACTTTATAGAGCTTGCCGACAAGCTTGTCGTCGGAAGGAGTTGGAGTCAGCGAAACAATAATAGAGGCAGCGGCATGAATAGCTAGTGCTAATTCGATGTACTTGTTAAAGTCCATGGGTATCTTTCGTTTCTTTTATTGTAAGACTGGTTTCTTGAAAAAGTAAAAAGCATCTTTTTCTGGTAAGTATTGCCAATTAGGATTGCCGTATTTACTGAAACCTTTTATGTACACACGTCGTTGTTTATCTTTTTCTATAGCATCAAACCAAAACCACAAGCTGTCCCAATCAGGGATATACTCTTCTATTGTTTTGAGTTGATAAAAAGCCCAATATAAAGGTTGCGGGCCAGATTGACCGGTCATGTTTTTTGATAAAGACCGTGATCTTTTATTCTTGCGGCAGTTAAGCCAATCATTGATTTGACGCCTGGATTTACTGACGGCAAGACATACAAGCCAAACACATGTCTCAGAAACAACTCCTGGAGTTTGAACATAGATCCAAGGTTTTGCCTGTAAAACAACAATGTCTTTAGCCTTGGTACGTAACGTATATCGTTTTGTTTTACGTCTCATCTGTCAAATTCAAAAACTTCAGTAGGCTTAAACAAAGCTTCCCAATCTTTTTGTTCTGCTTCACTGATGTTGGACTTTTTCTTTTCTGTGGGAGTCTCCCAGAAGTAATCGTCTTGATCACCAAGTCTGCCCCACTTAGGTGCATGTTCAACATCGAAATACCTGGTAGATACCTTAAAGTCTGGCGTCAACAGGTTTTCAGGCGTCAAGGATGGATCAACCATCCGGCAACGATTGTTGGGATACGCACCAATTTGTCCGTTTTCTAGAGCAATGATGTTGTGTGACTTGTGTTCATCTGGAAATTCAGAGAAGTAGAAATCAGGCTCGTTGCGATGGGGATGGTAATTGTCAATGGTGAATAAATACTGACCCTTCATACGCTTGCCGCTTCTCACATGGACTTCCATCTCCATGTTGTAGATCAGATTTTTTTCTATTACTGTCAAGCCAGTGTCAAATCCATTCCAGAACTGCAGATCAGGCAGTTCTAAGTCTGGTGTTGGACTTTCTGGTTTTTCCGGACAGTTCGAATCCCATTCAAGAAATGCACTAATAGGTAACTTGTCATATAGCGCACCATAGTGAGTAAGGTAAGTTTCGAAGTACAGTGCTCGTCCACTGAGTGATTTACAGCTGACCCAGTAGCCTGGCGTGTATTCTCCATGTCCTTTTTGAAGGTCATACAAATACTCCTTGCGGACCCACACCTTGATCGGTGGGACGTTGGCTACCAAGGTGGTCATTTACAAGTCGTAGATTCGGCACCCTGGGGCTTCAGGGTTTTCCACACAGTAGCGCAACCAAGCAGCTTGTGGTGAATGCTTAGGTGTTTTCTTTTGGAACAAGGCAAGTAGTTGTTTGATCATGGCCTGTTAGTTAAAGGCACAAAAATTTCAGGGAACTTATCGGTGTCTTGGTGCTCCCTATCCCAAGCATTCTGCCACTCGGACAATGAGTGGTCGTGAATTGTGTCGTAATACGCATCATTACCTACTTCAAGGATGATCTTAAAGTTGTCGTAATCTGCGGCGGGGATGCGCTCACCGATATACCAGGTGACCCCTGGGTCAATGGTCACTGTTACACCTGATGCGATTTCACAGCTTGTTTCTGAAAAAGAATTAACACTAATTGTGAGGTTGGTAAGGATAGGGCCTACGATTTCAGCGGCGTCAATTTCGGTTTCCTGTAAACAAACAGAACCGTCAACGTCTTCTAGTTCAAAAAATGCCTCATCAACAGGAAACTCGATGACAACTCCAAGCTCATATGCAAGTGTTTCGTTACGTGTCGATGAGATGCAAATGAGGTAACTGCCCGCATTCAGTGGATAGTAGCGATCGTCACCACGATCAAGGCTAAGTCGATCAAAGGTGTTGTATAGATCTGATTGCGCACTCATCACCGTATCTAAATACGGGATGTACACAGACCCATTAGTTGTTGTACGGATAGAATCCGCGTCAAAGATTGGGTTGCCTTGGATTGGTGTTTTGTTTAGATCGTATGCAGAAACCTGGATGTACTTAGGACGCGGTGGTCCTTTAGTGAGAATAATCCAGCCAGGTTCTGCGAGCGTAACAACAAACCAATGGTTGAACGTACCACCGCCGATACCACCGTTAGATGTTTGGTTAGTATCAGCGCGACCAATGGGTTTCCACTGAGGTCCAAGAGTTCCTTTCAGGTAACGTAAAGCTGTTTGGCTAAACGTACCAAGATTTAAAGGATTATTCTGAGTTCTTTGTGGTTGACTTACCGAACTCCTGGACATATGACCCGTAGTACAACTCCTGTTCTTCATCATAATCCGGGGTATTTTTGTGTACCAACGGATGTTGAATAGTATTTTTGTACTGCTGTTCAACAATAGGAATGGGTTTATCCCTCAGTTGATTCTGTGCATGTTGCATTGATTTAGCTGGGTCAAACTCAACACAGAATGGGTGGATCGTCTTCGGTGGGAACGTACGATTCCAACTTGAGACTAAATGGAGAGGGTTGAGACAGTTCTTGTTTTTGCACGTGCGTGTGACAAACATCTTGCCAACATCTCCCCAGGCACATTGGTAGATTGCTTTGTGGATATTGACATTGTCATTTGCCCTGGATTCATCAAGCGTGCGGTAAGAAGGAAAACGCATTCGCCTGGAAGCAAGCCAGGGTACTTCCCAGCACTCATCCCACTCACCAACAGGGATCTGGTTCCAGAGAGTAAAAAGTCTTGACTTGTAGTTCTTGTTGAGGTAGTTGATGTCAAAACCACAGTTGTTTCCTTGTATTTTGCGCGCGCATTCATAGCACCAGTGTTGTTTTAAGTCGCGTATGCGATGGCCGTGAGCGCAGTAATAACCACGATAAAAACCGTGGGCTTTTAATTCTTGATTATCCATGTCATGAATATCAGGAATAAAGGGTACAGCAGAAATTGCTTTGGCGGTTTTGACGATTTGCTTGGTGATATCAGCCATTATCAGAAGGTCCTTTGTGAACGAAGCGGTAATTGGTGTAGGGGTCACGAAAAACAAGGTTGCCTTCTTCATCCCTGACGCGACGCCTGTACTTAGGTGCTGGGCGTGTCCGGCGTTTGTACAGCGTCAGGTTTAGGCGGTTGTCTCGAGCAGTGTTGTCTTTGTCGTGCAGCACATCCGCATCCCCTGGGTCAACACCAGTACGCAAGTAGTACACAACACGGTGAGCTGGGTAGCGGACGCCAAGAAGGGACACGACATAAAAACGGCCATCCGTACGCAGGATCCCCGCTGGCTTACCGACATCATGATGGCGATTGGCTGTCTTCCACTTAAGGCCGCAAGGGTGGTCAGGGGTGAGTTCCAAGTGTTCTTGGGTCCACCAGAGGGGTGGCATCTCGTGATAAGTACGGGCCATTGGGGCCAGGGGAGTGTATCTAGACAGAAGCATAGGACATAAAACCGGTATGTGCGGTCTACGTGTTGTCAATTCACCGTTTTAGGAGCGCGACTACATACTTATTTATCTTATATAAGCCGTGATTGCTTTTTATTTAAAAGTGTCGCATTAATCTGGTTTGTCTCACTTGCGTCTTACATAAGATTGCAAACCATTCTCAATAGAGACACTTTTATTTTGAAACAGAGCACAGTTACCTTATGGTAAACACGGATGTAGTCGCGCTCATCACAACACGGTAAACACCCTTGATATCGCCTCACTTGCCGCACATACCTGCTTATGGACACAAAAAAGCCCCTGCCTAAGCAGAGGCCTGGTTCCCCTTGACGCTTGATCAGGCTACAGCACTTGCCTTTTCTTTCCGTAGACTCCGGTTTTTCTTCCGCTTGCGTGGCTTTTCACCAATCTCAACTGGGACTGCATGATCGACCTGGTTCATGACATCTTCAAAGATGCCACCAAATTGAGACGCAACTGTGTCCCATGAGAACTGTGGATCCATCACACGTTCCCGGCATGCCTCACCCATATGACCAAGGTACATACGGTCCTGGTACAGATCCTCCAAGATCTCAGCAAGGTGATCAGAGGATGGGCATGGCATTTCACGTGCGTAGTTGGTGTCTACATCAACGTGGTCACAACGGATCAATGCGCCATAGCCCTCAAAGATCTCCTTGCATGACGTATGGTCAGGCACTACTTGCGCCACACCACATGCAGCATGTTCGAAGTTGACAAGACCCCAGCCCTCTCCTTTACAGGTGTTGACGCCCACATCGCATGCGTTGTAGATGATGTTGAGCATTTCCACCGACACGTTCGGCGGACCATCTGTCTGCGTGGTCATGATGATGCGTCCGTTGGGATCAAGTCCCACCTTCGACATCTCACGGCCAAAGACACCCATTACATCCCAGCCCTGATCCTTCATGCCCATGTGGAGGTACAACCGTGCTTCCGGTTTATCAACTGCAAATTTGGCAAAGGCCTGGATCGTGATGTCTTGCCGTTTCCTGAACTGATTCCTATTCCCGTTGAAGACAATAAATAAGTCTTCATCCAACCCAAGCTTGCGGCGGCACTCATCCCTATCCATGGGATAGAACTGCCCTGGAGTTACACCATGGGGGATGACGGCGATTGGTTTACGGATACCCCCTTTCACAAATTCGTGCGCACCAAATTCTGTGTAGGAGATGATGGCATCCCAGTCGTTGGCGGTATCAGCGAGACAACCAATCCAGCCATACGAATCCATGGGTGCATACCCCACGAACTTGAATTTGCCCTGCTTATGAAGGTCTTGGATCTGCTGGTACTGAGCGTTAATGATCCACATGTCATTGATCGTGAAGACGATGTCGGGTTGTTCCCGTTCAACGATTTCACGAATGCGTTGCTCACCAAATGGTGCGGTTTGGAATCGATTTGACGAAGGATACATTTTGAAATCCTTCTGTTGCTCACATGGATCACCCCACCAGTTGTGAGCAAGCACAACGATTTCAAAGTCATCTTTTAATCGGTAGATGACATTTTCAGTTACACGCGCAAAACCGGTCATGGCGACGATATCGCCACACCACAACACTTTAGTTTTTTTAGTCAAGGTAATCGAGTTACTCTGTTTTTACTATACAGAAACCGATGGAGTTATCGACCGTACTAACTCTTTCTCTTCCGATGTTTTCGCCTTGAGTTTTGTTTTTAAAAACTCAGCCGCTCGATGCGTCTGTGTCGTGTTGCCACATGTATAAAGATCAATAGCACAATAACCAATCTCTGGCCAGGTATGGATAGATGCGTGTGATTCCGACAGTAATGCCAGTAGAGTCACTCCTTGGGGCTGGAATTTTTCGCCAAAGATTCGTAGCACATTTGCTTTTGCCATGACGAGAGAAGCCTCAAGCAATCGCTGAAGCTCTTCATAGTCATTAAGGATCTCTTGATCACAGTCATAGAGATCCAGGATTAGGTGCCGCCCATTGCTCACGTGACTACTGCAATATCCTCCATTGTCGCACCAGTAGGTGTAGTGATATCCATACCGTACAACGGCATGTATTTCTGTGGGTTAGCGGCTACTTCAACAATAGAAGGATAGGTTTCGTACTTTGGATTGGACTCACGAGCCACTGCATTAAACACCATCAAACCTTTGTTTGTTTTTTTGCTGAAGACATTGAGTTTCAGCTGGTGCTTACAGATGTCAAAGAACAGAACTTCAAATCGACCACGACCCACGAAACCGACATTACAGCTGCGGCAGAATTCTGCGTAGCTTGCATAGAGCCATTGTTGCCAGTTTTGGTAGAAGTTATTGGAACCCTGTGCGTTTTTACAGGTACCAACAACAGACTTAGCACCTGGATCATAGACGACATGTTGACTCATCCAATCCAATACAGGATTGGAACGCAGGCTTTGCTCTTTCTCATACTTCTGGAAGAAGTCAACATGCTGTGCGGTTTCCATTAAGTAGGAACGCATTTCAGCTTCCGGCATATCTAGCAGCCAGTTCACAAGCCCTGGCAGTAGAGGAGCAAACTCACCTTGTGGATTGCCTTTGTTATCGAACTTGATCAGTTCTTTTTGTTCTGCTTGGCCGCCAGTGAACGGACGATCGAATGGAATAGTAAGACGACGACGGGCGAGTCCAGACGTGTAATCAGTGGACTGGATTGCTTCATTGGCAGTAATGATGACCATCCCATGATATTGGAATGGATCTAATGCTTCCCCTTGGTATTTACGCTCAGAGCGAATCCAGTCGTTACCGGTGATTGCTTTCAGGCGTGATACGGAGCCACCCCAACGATCAGCATCCTGGAACAGCAGAAGTTTTTTACCCATGTAGGCCGCTGCCTCAAAGCGGTTTTTCTCCATGTTTTCGAAGTCCGTGGAGTAGGTATTACTGCGTCCTACCAGTGCGACTGCCAGGTTTGCATAGGTTGATTTGCCAGATTTACCTGGACCCACAATCTCCAAAAACTTCTGGATTTCATAGTTACCAAGGAGTGTTGCACGCAGCCATGCCCTAAGGACTTGCGTACGATTCCAGGAATTGTGCTGAGTGTGCTTCAACCACTTAATGATTTCTTCACAGGTAGCCGATGGTTCATATTCATACGGCATCTGTTGTGTGATGTAAAGATCCCTTTTGAATGGATGCAGTTCCCTGGTTTCTACCTCCAATAACCCATTGGTGAACAGCAGGTAGTCCATACCGTCATACCAATCATCAAATGGCACCAACGCCTGGAGCTGTTTATACATGTCCTCCATCAGGTTGTGATTAAACCCTCTGGGCAACCAATCCGTTGAGGTGAGATCTTTTAAGTTTTCACGGATGCTGCCATACATCTCGATCTTGGTTTGTTTCTCCCACAGTCCTTTCCTTGGGTCATAGAGAAAAAACTGATTGTGCGGCTGACTGAACAGGAGATTACCTGCGTAGGCAACAAGAAGTTGATCAGCGATTTCATGGGAAGGCCGGTTATGCCCCTTGGAATCTTTAGGCTCTTCTCCGTCTAAGTCTTTCTTTTTCTTGCGTGCAGGCGGCTTTTGTTTTAGAGGAGGCCGTGGTGCATCGACAGCTTCTGTACCAAGAGATAGAAGTCCTTCCATGTGATCTAAGATGTCTTGTTCAAGGTCTGGCAGAATTTCAGATATTGCTTCTAGTGTTGCGTCATCAGTGCTTTGTATTCGGTAGTCTTGAGACGGAACCCAACCATTTTCTTTAGCGACATGAACGAGTGAGCCGATACCACGACCACCACCTTTACTAAAGGAGAGCCAACGCTTGTGGCATTCACCATCTTTGTACTTATCGCTTTGCTTGGACCATTCATCCCATTGATCCAACAGCGATTCATCCAAGCTATGGAGCGACTGACCAACCATGATCCAGATGTCATAATCATCCGTCGCTTCTGGAGGCATGCCCCACATAGCTTCGGTCGCAAGTTGGATATCACGATCCAAACCAACGACACTTTGGATGGCAAAGTTACCGCCGATCACACGTGATACTTCTTGTGCGGGCTTACCTTGTTTGGCATTTTTGGTGATGATATGATTGAGGATCCAATCTGGGAGTTCGGGCAGGGAGTCTGACCACTCAAAACCAGAGCTTTCTGCTGTGTAATAACCCTCAGTTTCTGGGTGTGCACCCATTAATACACCCTGGTGTTTCTTCCAAAGAATCTCAAGCTTCTCTTTATTTTCTTCCCCGTGCCAGGTGTATTTATTACGGAGGAAATGCTTGTGTTTATCGCGGTTTAGTTTGTAGAGCTTGCGTTCGCGTCCGATTTTACCGCTGCAGATGGTAAGGGTGGCAGGCAGCGCGTCCTGGAGGGGGAGATCAGAAAGCTGTTCGATGAGCGGATAAACGCTTGGTCCATCAACATCAACCCAGACCAGACCATAAGGATGGTTGTAGGCAGGGCCGCCAAGTAGACCAATTGCTTTACAGTCACCGGTTGCAAGTTCCTCTTCAATTTCCTTAACGCTAAATGGTTTGTTCTGCCAGCCCTGGATGTAAGGATCTTTATTTGGTCCTAGTGGAGTTAACGGCCAGTCCAGAGGGATGTAATCGAGCCGAATTTCACCTGGCTTAAGTGCCTTCTGGTTCTGAGTCGTCATACTTCCGTGGGGTTCTTGATTACTACTTTAAAGTTTCGATCAGGGAACGAGGCTTCCTTTAAGATTGTGTACGCATGAAGATGCATCAAGGTGGGCAGAACAAAACAATCCCCGTCCATCGCATTCATCATGCGACTCGTGAGACTATTGATCCACTCACCCAAGCCGACGTATACGTCCATGGGGAGGGCCTAGTTGTATGTCTTCTTATCCTAGACGGCCTAAGCTATGGAGCCCAGCAAAAGATTCTTAAGTTAGTTGAGTCTTATTAGACTCACACTCTTTATATTGTTGGCGCTTATCCATTGACTCAAACTCTTTTATCATCCTGTTGTAAATCTCAACCGCGTCTTCTTTTGTGACGACAGCCCGCTCACACGCGATTGTCCACGCGAGGCGCTTCCTGCACTCCATCTTGCCGTTCGGGTTGTAAGCCATCAGTGTACCAAGGTGCACGCAGTTCCATTGCCCCACCTAGCTTTTGGGATTCGCCGGTTTGGAGCACGGGATCAATCGGATGTTCGATGTAGAGCGGTTTGTTTTGTTCTTCCCGTTCTATCTCGGACTCAATCCGATTTTCAAGCTCTATCATATTGAGACGAGCCTTGAGCTTGGCTTCAAACCAGACACGTTTCCACCACTCAACAATAGCTTGTATTAATGCATTAAACATCTTGTTTGTATTTTTTGTTTTAAAATAATAAAATATAAAAGAGTCAAAATGGCAACCAACAAACGTGACAAGCGCTTAGCGGGAAAAGCTAAGAAATTTTTAAATAAGGCCGAAAGTTTTCTTGAAGGCAGTGATGTAATTTTTTCTGATACATGGGCTCCATCAGAGGCGGGCACTCTTGATTATGGAGTTATTGGGCAAGGACGTAATTTTTTAGATAAAGCTGGTTTACTTTTGGGCCAACTACAGAAGTCCAAAAAAACCAAGAGTTTGGATAAGCGCATACGGAGTTTGGCAGAGCAATATCAAGTTGGTTCTCCAATTGAATATGGATTTGCTCCTGGTTATGGAGGACCAGAAGATCCAGGTCAAATTTATTCTATCGCCGCGTCTAGAATTGGCGGCTTCCAGCAGCCTCGTTATGGTGGCGGTTTTACTCGCCGTAGTCTTTTAACTCGTAATGAACCTATCAATACGAGTGGTATGGGTCAAAGCATTTCTCCTGCATCAGCTCCCTTAACACCAAGGCCTACTTTAGATACAGATCCCCTGGTAAATGTAGGGGCAATGCTTAATTTCTAAATTAAATCAGGATCATAAACATTACAATTTTCAATCTGGGCGTAGTATTCGGCTACAATTTTGTACCAATCTTCCCGAAGGGAATCTAAAAACTTTCGGGAGATTTTAAATATCTGGGTGCGTACAGGAGTTGACACCAGAATTGCCGCCTGCTGCACAGTCATACCAAGGGTTTGCTCGATAGCGATGTCGTAAGCCGCAAGTTGTTTACACGTCTTTTTGAACTTCATGTGACCGCCGAGCAGATCCCTCCACTCCTGGGAGCCCTTCTCCAAATCTTTCGGCCACTTCCGGCTGTATGGTTTGACGCTGGTCTTTAGGTCCGCGAGCGTAAGTTTGTTATTAGCGACGGCAATAATATCAGGGGCACCAGCCCAAGCACGACCTTCTGAGTCACAACCCCAGACGCGAGCAACGTCATCAGCACCAATAGTGAAGTCAAACTTATCCAGAACAGGGGACTCGGCCCAAAGGACTTCCTGGAACTGATCCAGAATTGGCGGCATGCCCGCCCAAAAGTCCGCATATTCCTCCGGGATATCAGGCGTTTTGTTCCCTTTGAGGTAGCATTCCATACCATAGTGGATGGCAGTACCCCTTTCGGCAGCAGCTTCTTTAACACCGGGGTTTGCTTTCGACCACATTTCGAGCTTCCGTTTGTTTGCTTCGGAAGCTGTTTCGCCAATAATAGTAGTTACAGACGGCGCAGGCCCAGTAGGTAACGGAGTTGTATAGTGACGTTTTCCGTTAAGCGTAATTCTGGCTGCGGTCTTATTCAGCGACCGCATCATTTCTGGTTGCTCGTCCTTGGCGTGAATCCAAGGATCTGATGTATTCAGTTTAGCAACCATTGATGGTTTTGTATATTGCTGCTAACTTAACATATAAATCAACGGTTTGGAATGGACGGATTCAACTACGCAATTGCGTCGATCCTTGGCGCTATGCTTGTGGTGATTAGCATGGATGCATACCTGTTCTTCATGGAAGTTGCTTCCCGGCAATGAACAAATTTCTTCTTGGCATCCAAGGATACCTGTCGTGTTTTGGTTGGCTGCTCCCTGCTTTGTGGGAGTGGATTTTAGAGATGTCACCAGACCTCCGCTTTTGGAAGTGGCACACCAACCTTGATGATCACCTCTGGTATGCCGAACGTGTTAACGGTCGTATTGCCATGCTGGCACTGACCTTCCTCCTTATCTGGTGCGCCACCCATGGGATCCAACTTAACGAGATTTTATTTTGACTTTGATGACGATTGTCGTACCGGCTGTTTTGAGGGCTTGTCATTTGCCGATGTCGAAACGGTGGAAGCCGATATGTACGAACAGGAATTACAACAGCAAGAAATTGCTTATACTCGGATAGATCTGTAAATAGCACTGTGAAGCTGGCTGCCAAGGATGTGGTTCTCTATGCAGTCTGCTTGAAAGACCTGCATGTTCGTTTTGATACCGACGCAAAAGTTATTTCGTTCTATGGAGATGAAGGCGAACATGCCGACGTAAACCCTTATTGGGGTGAGATGAGTTGCATGTACACCCTATGGGACAACTGCGACCATCCCTTCTTTGGTATTGTCAACTACCGTCGCAATTGGGAAGAGCGTTTTCTATCCCAGCTGGAAGATGACACCTTATACATTCCACGTCACGTCACCTTCCCATTCTCCGTCCAGCAGCAGTTTTCCCAAGGGCACGGCAGTGGTCTCGATGAAACAATCGAGATGTCCCTGGAACTAGCCCGCGACAAACGCATCCCACTGACGGAGGAGATGCTGCTTGAGATGTGGAGCCAACCCAAGTTTTTCGAGACACTTCAGGTAATGGGTCCTAATTCTGTAATGCAAAAATACTTTGATGTTGTTTTTGACATCTTGCTCCCAATTTGGGAGGACAATAAGGACTACTTCCTGGAGCGCACTGGTTACAATAAGCGTGGTCCAGCCTTCTTGATGGAACGCCTGCTGACTGCAGTCTTTCTAAATAAGGAACACTTCTTTGGTTCCCAAAAAATCCAAGAACTTCCCTTTGTTGTTTATCGCTAACGATGCAAATCACTCAGATCTTCTTAACGGATAATGATTCGGAACTGCCTCCTTTCCTTGCTGACACAACTCAAAGTGTTGCCAACTGCTTCCCTGATCTAGAGCACAAGATCTACAGGAATAAAGACGTAGAGCAGTTCTTGGAGGAGCAGTACGGAGAGGATGTGATTCGTGCTTACCATAAAGTCAAGCCTTATTCCTACAAGTGCGACCTGGCACGTTACTGCATTGCCAATGTAGTGGGCGGTTGGTATTTCGATATTTCGTTGCGTTGCCTTACTGGCATTAAGGTTCCTTACGACTGCAGGCTTCTTGCCTTCCGTGACATCAATCGGTATACGCACGTGTCATGGGCGTGTGATGGTGCTGCGTTTTACACCCAGCCTGAAAGCGAAATTCTTGACGAAGCAATCTTTCAGATTGTCCGCAACATTGAAGATGAGTACTACGGTTTAACACCGTTGTGTCCAACAGGCCCCACTGCATGGGGCAAAGCTATTGCCCTAAGTAACATTGATAACAAGGTGATCTTTGGTGATTCGATCGAATTGACACCCAACCATCCACACAAGAACAAAGCCCTGGTACTACCTGATGGGATGATCTTTGCCATGAAAAAACCAAGTCATGGTGGAGACCTGTCAACTCTTGGCGCCACCGGTGTCAACAACTACAATGATCTTTGGTACACCCAAGACTTGTATGTCAAATGATGTGAAGCTTACTCTTTACGGAGGCACAGGCATCATTGGGACGTACTACAGGGGGATGTACCCGTCTCAGCACGTTGAGCGTGACCACTGTTGCCCGTTGACAGAAGATGTGCTGTACCTCATTAGTACCACCGATAACACCAATATCTATACCAGTCCCCAGCTTGATATCCACACCAATCTTTCAGTACTTGCCAACCGCCTGGATCACTGCCGAGACTTTGGTATTGATACGTTTAACTTCGTCAGCAGCTGGTTTGTGTACGGACCAACTCATGTGAAACCCACCGAGCAATCTATCTGTAATCCCAATGGCTTTTATTCGGTAACTAAGTATGCCGCCGAGAAGTTAGTCATGGAGTATTGCCAGGCGCATGGGATGAAATGGCGAATCTTCCGTCTTGGTAATGTGTATGGCGGACCTGATAAGGGCACAGAAAAGCGGAATGCCCTTCACCGTATTATTCAATTCTTAAGAGAAGATAAAGATGTTGAGGTGTACGCAGGTTTGTCCCGCGACTACATCCACATCCAAGATGTGTGCAGAGCCATGAATTTCCTTGTCAATTTTGGTGAGCACAACCAGATTTACAACATTGGCACAGGCATTGAGACACCGTTGCTTGATTGCATTGCCAATGCCAAAGATATTTTGAAATCACGCAGCAAAGTTAAACGAATTACTCCGCGAGAAGACTATAATCAAGCCATTAGATTCAGCCTTGATTGCACCAAGCTTTACAACCTTGGCTACAAACCAATGCTGACATTGCAAGAAGGTCTTGAAGACTTATGTCGCGGTCAAAAGTTTTGTACTCCGGTCCGTACTTTGACGGTCGTGAAATAGAAGCAGCGGTTGCGACGTTAAAGGAAGGAGCCTGGTACCCAGCCGGTAAAGAGGTTGACAAATTCGAGCGTGCGTTTTCCAAACGTTTTGGATTTGATTCATCTCTTATGGTAAATAGCGGCAGCTCCGCCAATCTTGTGATGATTGCGGCCCTCAAGAAATACTTTGAGTGGCCTGATGGTGCCGAGGTAATTGTCAGTGTTGTTGGCTTCCCAACTACGATCAATCCCATTATCCAAAATGGGTTGACCCCAAAGTTTGTGGACATCACATGGGAAGATTTGAATTGGGACCTAGAGCAAGTACAGAATGCCGTCACGGACAAAACAGTCGCTGTATTTAGTAGTCCTGTTCTGGGTAATAGTTATGACCTGGATCGTCTACTCGATATCTGTGATCAGTACTCACTGAAGTACATTGCCGACAACTGCGATTCCCTTGGATCCAAATGGGATAACGAGTATCTGACCAAGCATGCCGTTGCTGCGTCGTGTTCTTTTTATCCGGCGCACCACATTACTACCTTTGAAGGCGGGATGGTCTCCTCCAACTTACCTGGGCTGACTTCACTTGCCCGCCAGTTTGCTTGGTGGGGACGCGATTGTTATTGCGTAGGTGAATGCAACATGCTGGCCAAGGGTATGTGCGGCAAACGCTTTGATACCTGGTTGCCTGATTATGACGTGGTCGTCGATCACAAATATGTCTTCAGTCAGATTGGCTACAACCTTAAGCCATTAGATCTACAGGGTGCAGTCGGCTTGGTGCAACTTGAGAAGTTTGATGAGGTGCATACGATCCGCCGCTTGAACTACCAAACGATTGTCAATTACTTCCAGGATTATCCTGATGAAGTCAAGATCATTGGTGAGAAACCACTAGCAGAAACCTCTTGGTTCGGAGTACCAATCGTATGTGACAGCCCTAAAGTAAAGCAGGAATTACAGCAGCACCTCGAGGGAAATGGCATACAGACTCGAAATTATTTTGCTGGTAACCTGCTGCTCCATCCTGCATATCGGCACTTGGGCAGTGCTAAAGACTTCCCCAATGCGTATGAAGTCCTTAAGCGTGTCTTCTTCCTTGGTACATCACCATCCCTTACGTATGACGACATTCATTATGTAGGGGAAACCATCCATTCTTTTATGGTGAACACGCCAATTTCATGTGATGGTTATAGCTATCACTTTGACCTATAGTTATTACATGCGTAATAACGACACATGTTATTGATTGGCCCTATACTGAGAACACCAAAAGAATCTGAGATGTCCCTTTCTACTCAAGTTAAAGAGTCTGTTGAGAACGCAGCTAATTGTCTGCGTGATGCACTTGCGTTTGCTGCACGTACCGAGCATCCCATTACGATTACTACCATTTCTGATATCTTGTGCCGCTTGGAATCTTTAGAGCAGGTCGATGATTTGATGCAGCAGTTTGCTAAGCGAGATGATGAAAAGAAAAATACCTACCGAGGCTGAACGCCTCGAGAAATATTTGAGTACGCTTCCTATTCCTTGGCCAACAGCTAAGGAAATGGAGTATTTATCGCGTCCATGTAAGTGGGCTAAAATATTAGAAGAACGCAAGAACAATCCTGATGTCTCAGGATGATAGCAAGTATTCGAAACCAGAGTTACGCGAACGAATTAAAGATCGCGTGATGGCTGGATCTAAGGGTGGCAAGCCTGGGCAATGGTCTGCCCGTAAGGCTCAGATTCTTGCACGTGAGTACGAAGAAGCTGGCGGTGGATACAAAGGTGGTAAAGGTGAGAAGCAAAAGTCTTTAGAAAAATGGTCTTCTGAAAAATGGATGACAAAAGACGAGTACGAGAAACGAAAGAAAGCTAAATCTGCTGCCAAGAAATACAAGGAAAGTAAGTAATGGCAGACAAAGCAATCCAAAAAGGATATACCAAGCGTTATCTACCAGAGAAAGCTTGGGCTTCACTGTCTAAAGAAGAACGTGAGGAGACAGATCAAAAGAAAAGAGCTGGTAGCAAAGAGGGTAAACAATTTGTAGCCAACACGGAGCGTGCAAAGAAAGCAGGACGTGCTGCCCGTCGTTACCGCAACAGCAAATAAGTTGTGATATCCTGACACGTGGAGCAATACCGCTCTGGGACTAATAGTCGAAAAGTCCCTCAACGTTACGAACGTAGTGCTTAGCAATAAGCAGAGTGGGAAGGAAGTGTGACCCCGGCTTAGTACACCGGGGTTTTTTGTTATACTGAATGTGTTCCCCCTCTCTTTTGATGGGGCGCATGCAATCAGTGGGCGTTGCCTCTGACTCAAGCATCTGTACTAGCTGATTGCGTGATAGAGGGCAAGCCTCTGTTACATCCTTGAGGTGTATCACGTTTGCTCCATCTATTCGGGGATTAGCGCAGTTTGGTAGCGCAATTGCTTTGGGAGCAATGGGTCGCAGGTTCAAATCCTGCATCTCCGATCACCTGGTCCGAGCTAATTGGATAAGACGGTTACTGCCGCTGCAGAACGATGTAGGTTCGAATCCTATCCAGGTGCTATCAGGAATCTCAATAAATTGCGTTTATCAAGAATACTGATAAATTATATTTACGTTTGATAAAAACTATACGTGGCTTGGGCTGACGCCAAAAAACGTATCGATAAGAATCGACAAAAGCTTCTGGAGTATAAGAAGACTTTGCAGTGCGAGAAGTGTGGGTTGGATGATCACCGTGTCCTTGAGTTCCACCATGTAGGTGATAAGGATAACAACATCTCATCCATGGTGAACCACGGCTATTCCTGGAGCAGGGTAAAAGCAGAGATTGAAAAATGTATTCCGCTCTGCTGCAACTGCCACAGGCTTGAGCATTGGGTTAATTAACGTCCAAAGATTGAACCACGATTTAATAAATTTGCAAATTGTTCAAGGCGCGAACCTGCTTGATCCCACCAAGGACGACCTACTTTTTTGGTACCTGCTACAGAACCATATGGTACATCAATAATTCTGCCATTTAAGACAGCTTTACCCATCCGTGGCTGGATAGAAGGAGTTGGCCCTGTATAAAGAGCGGGAACGACTGGTTGATTTCTCGTTGGAAAATCCTTACCTGTTTGAGCTCTGTATGCACGGTTAAGTGCTTTACCTGTTTCTACCAGTCCGATACCACCAAGAACACCACCGACTGCAGGAAGAGCAGAACCAATTGCAGCAGCTGGTCGTGCATAGCCAGCAGCACGCAATGCTTGTAAACCTTTAGCTGTTGCACCACCAGTAGCTGAACCAATTGCGGTATTTAATGCGGCTGTGGTGCCAGCCTGCATATAATTACCTTGAGCAAGGGCATCAATTACATCAGGGTCCATTGCAGTTGCAATAGCACCTGTAGCTAAACCACCAAGACCTAAACCTTGCACTGGTTTGGATTGTTCAATTAAATTTTCAACAGTCCTATTAAGTAATTTATTTGCCGCTTGTGGACGTAAGTTATCTCTGTAAATTGTGACTTTACTTAAACCTTCTTCTGCGTTCCCAAAAGGATCTAAAGGATTTATGGGATTTGTATAGTTATTGATTGGTGTTATTCCAAGAGCGTTATAACGAGCTTTTTCATATTTAAACATTTGATCCATTTCATCAACATTAAAAGCGGTGTATCTTGCTTTATCAGAAGGAGGCAAAATACCCAGTTGACGTAAATCTGTTTTACTTGCAAAAGAACCAAACGGACTTAATGTTTGTCCTTCTACAGGAAACTTGCCAAGAGCTCCAGTTACAGCTTGTGTAGGAGGAGTTGCAGGCTCTCCAACGTTTGGCACCAAACGTGCAAAACGTTCAATAGCTTGTGACTCTGTAATGTTTTCTGCTGCTGCAAGCCGTTGTAAGTTTTGGCGTAAAATATCCCCTGGGCCTCGGTTTGCTCCACGTAAATTTTTAACTGAATACGCAAAGGGTACGTTTCTTTCAGCAAGAAGTGCTTGCAGATCTCCCGTTGTTAATTCCCCCCTGGCACCAATCAAATCTTTTCTAAAGTGTACATCTCCAGCACTACCCCGACTTGAGGTAACACCCCAGGAAGGTCCAGTGCCTGGACCAAGATCTTCATATTGTTTAAAGCGTACCCGTGGTTCCATGTACGGGGTTTCTAAAATATCTCCCGTGAATAAATATTGCGCTTCTTTTGAAGGATCTGCATTAATTCGCGAGATATAAAGAGCAGGATTTTCCTGTGCAAATTTTTGCCCTTGTCCCCAGTTACCTTCTGCATAACTATATTGAGGCTTATCAAGATTCCCCCAAATATAACCAGCAGCCCCTGGCACTTTATTGGAAAGAACTTCAAGTTTATTTTCTAATCTTGCCAGTTCTTTTGTGGTTTCTGGGCTTTTATTTGTATGGAAAGGTCCAGTAGGAGAAATAAATTGTGTATATTCAACATGAGCTTTGCCTAGTTTATCTGCCAAGATTTCTGCATAATCTTGTGCAAAACGTCCTGGATTTGGCCCAGGTGTAACCGTAATTGCTTGTATATCTCCTTCGGGAAAAATTGTTTTATTTGAAACAGCTTGTTGATAAGAACCTAGTTCCGGACTTGGCGCACCAGGTTGAGAAAGCAAATACTCTGGGAACGTTTTTGTAGTTTCGTATAAATCATCTGTACGAACACGTTTGCCAAACACACGGCTACTTGCAGCTCTTTGGCTTAACGGTATTGTTTCTTTGTTTGTAATTTTTCCTTGGATGTTTGTACTACGAGATATGTCAAATAAATTTGGATCAGCGCCAGGGAACATCCTTTGCGCTTCTTGTTGTTTGATTGTAGTAGTGTCTTGTAATAAATTTTGAAAAGGCAGGATACTGCCAGCAGGAACCGCAACTGCAGCAGCACTTCCTGCACCTAAAAACTTTAACGCATCTTCTCGTTGTTTTTCTTTTTGGGCAAGTAATTTTTTATCAGCAACAGAAGGCGTGCCAATAATTGTTGTTGAATTAGGTAGTAAAGGCATTAACCGTTCCTCAACATAGCTTTAATAAACCAAGCAGCTTTGAAGGCTTCACCACACAGCTCAGCCATGTAGTTTTGGATGTCAATAGCACCAACCTTGGCAGCAACAGGCTCCAGCTTCTTGGCTTTCATGCCCAGCTCTTCCAAGTTTTTGTAGTACACAGCGAGCTGGTCAGTTCCTTTGTAGCTGGTAACATGCTGGATACCAGGACCGGCATCAGCCAGTCCCCTGGCACACATGGGCATTAAGTAGTCCATGCTACGGATGAATTCACCAAGCGTATCGAATTGAGTCTGATGAGCTTCGTATTGGTCTTTAAGGAAGCCATGCACCCCGAGGAAGTTACCCCCCTCGTAGTTCAGGTGAATGAGATGGGCTTGTGTTTGAAGTTCCTTGAGGTAGGAA
>Ga0099848_1000500_pt1 | contig 18563 bp, 38 predicted proteins | sample CB_VirMetaG_3_FD_78179 | JGI IMG/M metagenome (GOLD analysis project Ga0099848, IMG submission 78179) | Freshwater to marine saline gradient viral communities from Chesapeake Bay - CB_1508_1S Viral MetaG | ecosystem: Environmental > Aquatic > Marine > Coastal | place: USA: Chesapeake Bay...
AACATCGTATAAAATGTATAGCTTTTTTTCTGTTTATTTGGAATATTTTTGCTCATTTGTTATTCTGTTTTTATTTATTAATTTTTTGCTAAATTCACGCTACACATCTTATACATAAACGTTACCTTTTACTTTATTACAAAATTTTTTATTATTTGCATTTATTTTGTTACACGATTTATAAATTAAATGTTACTATAAGTGCATTAAAATGCACCTTACGTAGTACATTAATATAAAAACTACTTAAAAAGACATATAAAGTGCATTAAAATGCACCTTGTACTTTGCCGTTAAAGGTTTTACCTATAAACAAATACATTTTTTCCTTTTAAATAATTTCATAACTCTAAGTTATTATCTGTTAGTATTTCATTTAATTTATTTATACATTCTTCAAAAGCGTCATAAGTATATGGGCTAATTTCATCTGGAGCATATTTAACCTGTGTTCTCAACCATTGCTCCATATCCCATAGGGCACTATGCATTTTAAATGCGTTATTAACTAGATTATACTCTTCTAGTTCTTCTGGTAAATTAAATTCTAATATTGCTTTCATTTTTAGGTAGTTTGTCTATTATAGCTTGTATCATTATATATAGATTAGTTACTGCTTTTTCTAATGCTACTATCCTTTGTTGTTGCGTTAACTTTTTATTTCTCATTATTTTTTCTTTTTTTACAATCTTCAAAACCTTTTAAATAACTAACAATAGAAAAGCATGCAACAGCTAATAAACAAAAAAATAAGTCTTCTAAGTTTATATAGTAAATTAACATAATGTTGTATTGTTACATTGATATACTTTTACTTTGTCATTATTTTTCCATTCATAAGACTTAATCATTATGCTTATTCTTTCTTTTATCTCTTCTATCTTTTCTTCAGATAAATGTTGTATCATTTGTTGTATTGAACCTTTATCTTGCTTTTGATTTTTTAAATCAAAGTTTTCTAATTTTAATCTAATTAATTCTTTTCTTATTTCATTAATAGTTTGATACTCTTCTGTATCATCTAAACTATTTAGCTTTTCTATTATATTTTTATACGCTAAATTCAAATATTTATTTTGCTGTCTCCAGTATTTAAAATTCTTAAGACTATGTAAAACAGTAGCATGATTTTTATTTACTGTTCTAGCAATACCATCTAAAGTTAAATTAGTAAACTCTTTCAATATGGTATAATACATAGCGCGAGCTTCTACAAATTCTCTTTTACGAGTAGGAGCTTCTACATCATATCCATACTCCATTTTAATTAGTCTTTTTATCTTTTTAATGTTATAATCTTCCATGCACATAATTTATTTTATCTATAAATTCACTTAATGTCATTACTTTAATTTCTTTTAGTGCTTTATTTATTCCTGCACAAGCCTCGTAGTCTTCTATTTCCTCATAAACTTTTAATATAGTATCTATCTCTTTTAGAGAACTACCTTCATAAACACTATTATATGTTAATTTATAAAAATATTCACTATAATGTTCCTTTGATGACGTATTCATTAAGTTCTTGTTTTTGCTTAATAAAATATGTTTCAAATATTTCAAGACCATATTCAACTTTAGCTTTACCTGATTCATAGAATTCTTTACTAACATTATAATATCCCAAATCACCTGTTCCTTTATCAATCACAAAGAAAAAGAAGTTGTCATAGTCTACATTAAATAAATTACAATAAATATAAACTTGAACATCATAACCATATTTCTTAGCACTATATGGAAAAGCTTTTAAATCTGATGTTGTTTTTAAATCAGCAACATAATCTGAACCAAGTACATCTGCTTTAGCTCTAAAAGGATAACCATTAAGTATATCAAATCCTGGTTGTTCAAATATAGCATCTCTTGTTAGTTGTTGCCAAATATCATTTTGTAGTAAAGCATCTACTGTGTACATAGCTTTGTCATATTCTTTTCTTGTAAATACAAAATTAGGACTACCAACCTCTTCTACTTTTTCTTTAAATTTTTTAGTATTAGCTGATTGTACTTCTACTATATGGCATAATGTATCTAACTTCTCTGGTTCTAACGCTGCTAAATGAATTAATCTACCTGTTTTAAATGCTCCACTATCTGATTTATAATTTAGACTTCTAGCATATTCTTTAGGTGAAGTTATCAAAGCCTTTATAGCAGAAGAACTTAAAGCATATTTCCCTAGTTCACCATAATAAAAGCTATCATCATACATTCTTTTTAATAACTCTGGTTTGTTATATACTTGTCCATTTAATAGTTGTATTTTTTCTGCTCTTCCTGCTTTAGCATGTATTGATTTAATCTCATCAACGCTTATCCAACAGGTGTCATCACCATGAAATGAACCATTTAGATTTACATGTAATGCGTGTAATTGGTCTTCTGTTTTAAACTCATAAGACTCATCTTTTATTACTACTTTAAGTCCTTGTTTTGCCCATTCTTTAAATCCTACTTTAGGAGTTGTGAATGTTACGTGTTTCCATGTGGGTTTTTTAGTTATTGTTCTCATCTTTTACAAATGTTCCGTTTATTATATTTCCAGTTCTATTGCTAATTTCGTTGTATGCATGTTCAATACAATGCTCAATACTTACACCACCTAAATGAGCAAGATTAGTAAGTACCACAACAGCATCACCAATAGCGTCAATAAACCCCTCTTTATCTCCTTTAAGTATGGCTTGTGATAGTTCTCCTGTTTCCTCATAAAGTTTAATTACTTGTGTTTTAGTGTCTCCTTTTTGGTATAAACCACGTTCGGCGGCCCATTGTCTAATCAAATCAAATTTATCCATTTTTAAATGTGCAAGTTGTTACGTCAAAGTTAGAACGACCACACAGAGGATATAAGTGTGTGTAGTATTTCTCACCTTTTTTAATTTTCTTATTTTTAAATTTAATATCCTCAGTAGCAGTATGATACTGTCTACCACAATAACCTATAACTTCTCTGTCAGGTTTTTCTATATTTATAGAGCCTATGTATTTTCCATCTTGCATGTATTCTACAAAGTAACCTATAGTTTCGTATTTAATGTTTCTATATGCATTCATAATTTTGTAATTTGATAATGCTAATATATAAATATTTTGTTAATAAAAAAATTATTTTAATTTATTATAGTGTCGTTCGTAAATATGTAAGTTCTGAACATAATGAACATAATAACCTTGTTGAGAATTTAGAGCTTTTGATACTAACTCATGTAATTTTAAAAAACAATAAGCATCATTACAAAAACCAAACCATAAATCATTACTACGCATCATAACAGTCATGTGTAATTTTTCAGAGTCTGGCGTATAATAGAACTGAATAGATAAAGTGCATGGAGTATCTTTAGAATACTCTTGGTGTTCTTTACCATCATAGATAGATAATACTGCACGGCGAGAATATTTATCTCTCTTAAGTTCTTTTATTACATATTCTAATTGATTATTTCTAGACCATTGCCAACCATAATTAGAGTTAACATAACCACGCTCGTCCATGTGATTGTACCATATTTTAGCTACTTTAGCTATTTCATTAGCATCTCTATTTTTTGATAAATACCATTGCCATTCTTTTTCAGCATAATCTTGCTTAAAGTTTCTCCATGATGTATTAACTATTTTTTCTGAAGTATCTACAATAGTAAACATTTGATTGTATAATGCTTTTGTACCATTATTACCTTTTTGTTGTGAGTCTAACTTTTCGTAATAAAACTCAAATGCGTCTGTTACTGTTTCAAATTGCCACATATATCTTCTTTTTTTATTGGATAAATAAAACCATCTTTGTCTTGAAATTTATAAACTATCGTACCATCATAACATTTACTTTTATTAATAAATTTCCCTTCTATTATAGAACCAGCAAAATTAAATTTTTTCATCTATTATTTGTTTTATTTTTTTATCAAATGTATCTTTATTCCATGAATAACTAAATATAGCTTTTCTTTGCATAGCAGCATACTCATCCAACTCTTTATCTGATAATCTTTCTATGCTTTTATAAGGTATACCTAAAGCTTTCAAATCATTCAATGATGTTAATATAATAGAACGATGTAAAGCTGCATAAATATATCTAATCCTAAACCAACCAGAACCAGAGTGTGGGTATTCAGGACAAAGTATCACCCTATATTTACCACATTCGTTATATACATCTGTTTCAGTTTCTAACTTAATAGAGTCTTTAATAGACTTTGCACCATAATAAACAACAGGCCAAGTTAGTTGCATTTTTTTAACCCATCTTCTATGGTCTACTAATGAAGCCAACATATATGCTTTCTTTTTTTCTTGTGGTTCAGGTCTTAAATCTAAGTTCCAATTCTCTACAACATAAGGTGATAGGTCAATATTGTATATATTTTTAGATTTTATAATTTTTCTTACAATATCTTTGTTACCCCAATCAAAAGCTGGAATTAAAGCATCATAAAAACCATCATTAAGATTTTGTATAACTTTTTTAGCTATGTTAATATCAAAATTAGGATTATCTACTCCGCCATAAAAATAATCACCGTTGCTCCATTTTTTACTAACTGATTTTTCTAAAGCACCTGATTTTAGCATACCACTAAAAGACTTCATATTTGAGTCTATTTTCCAATCTTCGTAAAAAACCAAGGCGTTAGGTATTTTATGTAAAGCGTATAAAGAATTAAATATGTCACCACTGTAATTGTTACTACCAAAACATCCAACACCTACAATAGCCATATCATATTGTGACAAATCATCACCCCATTTAATTTTTCTACGTTCTACTATATAACCTTGTTTTCTTAACGAATTACATATAATTGAACTATCGTCAATTCTTTTTACTCTTGCTCTTTTCCAAGCATTATCATCAGTCTGTTTTGATGTGCTTCCTGTAAATAGTATTTTTTTACTTTCCATTGTTATAATTGTTTAAAGCAGCTAAATAAGCTACAGCGTCTAATAAGTTATCTTCTTTATGATTATAAGATTGTCTAGATAGTTTCAAAGCTACAAGACACATATACATATCTTGAGCAGTTAATTGTTTACCAGTAGCACCTGAAGCTATCATGGCAGCTCTTTCCATACCTTCACTAAAAGGTCCATACATACGTTCTTTTTCTTGCGAACGCTTATTTATTATTTTATTTGCTTTTTTAAGAATATTTTTCATACAATATAAACTCTTCTAATTGTTCAATATTTTCAAATACTTCGTATATACTAACATCTCCAACAAATATGTTAATTATATTTACGTAAGGAGCTGAGCCAGGATATCCGCTCATGTCTGAATAATACATAACCATCTCTTCACCAGGGTCATATTCGTACTCTACTGTTAATGGTACATCTTTGTAAGTAATTTCTATTGTTTCCATTGTTAATTTATTTTTAACAAATATATAAAAACTTTTTAATAAAAAATATTTATTTATAAATTAATTATCACAATATTCAGTGGTTAGTAGTATTATCAAAATGAATTATATTTTAAAATATAATTAAAATCAATTATTTTTTTCTGTCTTCTTTTTTATTTAGTGTTGGTAACAGCATTGTATTCGAATTTAAGTTTCTCTAAATATATAGTTGCGTCCATAAGCTCCTCTTGTAAATGTATTAACCATTCCACAAAGCTTAAGTCATTACGTTCCATAGTGATACCATATTTAGCCTTACCTATTTTAGAACGCAAATCGTATAAAGTCTTTACGTTTTCTACTATAGCATCTTTTTTATTTTCAAATGTATTATTAGAAGTCCATTCACCAGCTTCTAATAACTCAAAGTATTTACTTACACTATCCATTTTCTCTTATTTTTCTTAATGTTTCTATTGCTCTTAATTTATCTTTACGTTCGATTTTTAATTTATCTTTAGCATATTGCTCTTCTTTTTCAAGTATTCTTGTATACATATAAACTTCATTGAGTGCATCAACTAAATTTTTTGCTTTTTGATATTTATTTTTAGAGTCTGTCTTAGCAGCACGTTCCATGATATCTATAAGTTGAGTTGCTAAATAATTATAATTAGCAAGAAATACTTGTTTTTGAAATAATGTCATAAATATTTATTATAAATTTTTTTTAAATCTAATACAATTTCTTTTACACAAGTACTACAAGAACTTAATTTTTTATTTGCACTAAATACTCTATTATAAATTTTAACAAATTCTAATTGATTTTTACGTGTCATAATATTAGTATTTCTTTGATACCAATCGTGTAAAAAATTAAATTCCCATTCGTCTAGGCATTTTGGTTTTTTATACGGTAAAAGTTTGTTTAGCTCTTCTTGTCTTTTATCACAACCACAATCTTCTCCAGCCAACCATTTAACAACCTTTTTAATACCAGTTGCTTTAGTTATTTTTTCAACAGTATCACCTATGCCTTTAGGTTCTGCTTTATAATTTTTTTTCCATTCTTTATAAGCCTTTGTACGCTTATCTCCTTTAAATTCTTTCATAATCACCGTTTAAATAATCATCATAGTCTTCACTAAAATTTTCTTTCAAATTTAATTTACATTTTTTAAGAGTATTAAATATGCTGACCCAACTTATACCTGTTTCTTTAGCTATCTTACGTATACTCATATCTGTGTCTCTATATAGTTTAAATAACTTCTGGTCATACCAATGCCAACTTTCAATATGTTCATCAATTAGATTACAAACTTTATTGTAAGCATTCTCTTGTTCAATATCAGAAAAGTTTTCTATTTGAAGATTATCTATACTAACTTTTTTTACCTTGTTTTTTGCATTGTAAAATTGATAGTATAAAGAACGTAGGGTAAAAAATATATAACCATTACTAACCTTACCATCTTTAATTATATTCTCAGGTTTTGAATATTTATATAACGTTATGTACATTTCTTGTACAATATCTTCCGCATAATCATACTCACCAAATGAGTTTATTATTTTTATCCAATTCTTATGTTGAGCTGCCACTATCTTTAACCAATTAGCCATTAGAATTTCAATAGTTCTTTTACATTAGTATTATTTGAATGTAGTATATCGACACCTAAAAATTCAAAGCCTACATTATTTCTTACCATTTTTAATCTTATTGGCTCTTCAATAGGTGTAGGTCTACCACCTGTTTCCACTTCTTTTACTTTTCTTACGTGAATATCAGAGTACATCCATTCTGATGGGTGTTGTGTATATCTATGAATAGTAAATACGTCATCTGCTCTATTACCCCATTTACCTCCACCTTCTACATCTGCCATACTTGGTGGCAAAGGCAATCCAGCATAAGGATGTTCCCTTATATGTGTCTTTCTAAGTGCATCTGTTACAGCATGAGTATTAAGCCATATAGATACTTTATTGTTTTTACAAAATAACCTAAATTCACTAGCTACTTCGTAATCATATTCATGTGAGTTTATACCTCTTAAAAGATTTCTGTCTTTATTTAAAGAATTATATGGGTCAATTAAAAGTCCATGATAATCAAAATCTTTTTTAACTAGCTTAGCTTCATCTAAAAGTTTTTTGTAAGTATATGCATCTGATACATCAATTATTTTAAAGTATTCATTAATCCATTCAAGATTTTCTTGTATTTCATTATCAGTCATCTTAGTAATTGGTTTACCTGACTTAAATTCAATTATTTTTCTTGCAATACTTTGCGGTGTATTCTCAGCAGAAAATATAAGCCATTTAATTTTATGCTTAATAGTGTAAAGCAACATCATATATATTATAACGGTTGTCTTACCTACATTAGCGTGACCTATAATTATATTAAAATTGCCTTGCTTAAATCTTAAATGCTCATCTATTTCTGGCACATCAATCTTTAGTCCTTCTTTTACTCGACCGTATTTTATATCAAGTATATTTTGTTTTAAGTTGTTTATTTCAGCTAACATAAAAAAAAAGGGGAGCATTAACTCCCCATAAAATTAAAAGTCTAACAAATCGTCTATATTATTTCTTTGTGGGTTTTGTTCTGCGTTGGTTACTTGCTCAATCTTTTCAGCGCTTACAATTTTACCATCATTCCAAACAACCTTACCATTTCCAATATATGTTCTATTTGCTTTTGCTTCTCTTTCCTCTTTAGTTTGAGAGTGATACACACTTGCGTTTTGTCCATATTGGTTTGTTTCGTCGCTTATTGCCACAATTACATTTAACCATTTGTTGTCATTTACTTTTGTTTTATCAATCTTTGATAAATCCAAACTTACGTTTACTAATACTGCCATTTTAACTTAATTTTAATAATTCTTCTTTAACTGTTTTACTTATTTTATATTTACTTTGAATTGTTTCAATTTTACCACCATTTTTTAGATATTCTATTGCTTTACTAAATTCTGGTGTATTTATATTTAACCATTTTTTATTGTCTTTTACTTCATTTACAGTAGCATTAGCATCATCATCTTCTGCTTGTAAAGCTAATAAAGATTGTAATGTATAACGTCTATAATAAGTAATTGCACTACCAAGTTTTTGAGGGTCAGATATTTCAGGTAAAAACATAGAAGACTCTACGCTTCCACCATTTGTGTCAATTATAACACTTTTGACCATACCATCTTGGATAGGTTGTAATAATAATAAGTCTTGTTTTTGCAATAAAGGCATTACTTGCTTAAGTAGCGAGTTAATATCAAAATACTTAGAATTGTAAAATGGATTGGTTGTTTCTTTGCTGATTACACCAATCTCTTTCTGAACTTTAAAAAGCTTATTATATATATTAGTTTCCATTTTCTAATACTTCAAGTTGTGCTAATAAAAATTCATTTTTCTTAGAAAGTCTTTCGACTTCTTGTTCTAACGCTTTTATTCTAGCGTTATTTAATCTAATTAAATCTTCTGAGTGTGTCATATTATCTATTTTTAAGTTGTTATTTAATTATCCAAAAATAAGTCATAAGGACTGCATACGTTAGTAAAAAATTTAATATCTGCCCAAATACCAAAAGGCATGTCCCTTACAAATTCTGTGTTTTCTAAACAAGTCATAATACCACCTACAAGTGTTGGGTATTCAATATTGTTTTTTTCTAAAATTCTACTGTACTCTGGTTTTAATTTTTTTGATAGTGTCATTTTGTTTGTTTTTTAAATTATTTTTTTACAAATATATAAAAACTTTTTAATAAAAAAAACCGATAATAAAAAATTACCGGCTTTTCTCAAATTAAAACAACAAAAAGAATCAAGAAAGTCTCTTAACTATAATTTTATAATGCTCAATTTTGTCTAATAAATCTTGATTTGATAGTTTAACAATTTGCTTTGAAGCTTGGTTTAATTCTGTTGCTGTATCTTTTCCATATTGTTTATCTAAATTTAGACCAAATATATATTGTTCACCATATCTAAATACATTACATGCAGAACATTGAACTTGACAATTTACTTCATCCCATCTTGTTGCATAATGCTTTCTACTTTGAAAATGTCCACATTGCAATTTTTTCCAATTGTCTGTTTTTCCGCATGTAAAACATTCTGTATTCCCATGTGCATCAGCATTCCGTAACCGTATGTATTGGCTAAAGACCTCATCTAATTTTTTTATTATATTTTTTCTAGATTGTTTTTTCAATTAACATTGATTTACAAGAAGCATATCACCTAAGTCTCTATCTAAAGTTTTTATAGCTCTATAAATTACTCTAGATTTTTTCTTAGTTTCATTTATTTCTGTCTTAGTAGAATCACTACCTAAATTAGTATACATAACAGCATCTATTTCTAGAAGTCTATTTATTTTATCTTTATTTGAAATTGTTTTGTACTTAAGAATTTTATCAATCATATAATCAATCATTTTAGTAAATATAATAAATTAGAATTAAATAATAAATATAATAAATATAATATATATATAATTAAATAATAAATATAATATATTAGAATTAAATAATAAATATAATATATATATAATTAAATAATAAATATAATATATATAATTAAATAATAAATATAATATATTAGAATTAAAAAGAAAAAAGTCAGGCAAAAAAGAAAAAAATTAATTATCTGTTCCAACAGCCGTCCAACTTTATTAGGTTGCTGAAGTTTTTTTTGTAAAATTATAAAAAAATATATTTATCAAAACAAAAACTTATTGACTATTTTTTTTACCTTTTTCCCAAGTTCTACCAACAAAATAAGCACCATAAACGGTAACTAATAATGTTTGAAATATAGGTATATATTCTTTTTGTATTTTAAATTTACCTATGTTACCATCAGTAAAAGCTAATAGTGTAAACATAGCAGTAAGAAATACCATTATTATTGGTCTTATATTTTTAGACAAGAAAGAATCAGATTGCATATCAAACTTCCATCTTTCAGTTACTTGCTCTTGTGCATCTTTATCTGCTTTCTCAAGCATCTCCTGAACCATTCTCTTAGCTTCTAAGCGTTCTTCTTCTGTTGTAGTAAGGTTGTCTATTATTTTTCCAATATCTTTAACTAGACCCCCTGAGATGAATTGTAGTATCTTTTTCATTAGTATGTCCAAATTACGTCTTGCACTTTGTCAGAATCTAAATCAACATGAATAAAAGTCTTTGCTATTCCTATTCTGCTAAAACCTACATCTAAAAGGCAATTAATTAAATCAAATCTATCTTTACTATTTGTACAAGCTATGTCTACTGCAAGTCCTTTTATATGGCTACTTCCTTTTACACCTCCTATTGCTTTATTATGTTCTATTGTTCTGTAACCGCTTGTTATGTGCATAGGTTTATTAAACTTATAACGTACATCGTCTAACATTTTAAGTAATGTCTTGTCCATCATTTGCCCACTACCTTGTGCATCAGGACTATCAAACTCGCTATAACTAAAGTACTTCATTATTTATTTTTTCTTGTTTCGTACCACTTCTGTATTGTATAACCGATTGATGCAATAAGCAACATAATTTTCAATGTATTCTCAATTTGTGTAAAGCTAATCGCTAATGCACTTATATTCAATCCGTATATTTTTAAATCGGTTAAGTTCATTTTATTTGTTTTCTAAAATTTATAATCTCGTTGCAAACGCTTCTATTTTTTATAATGATATTCTTTATCTTCTACCTTATTATTGTTGCTATATTTTTCCTTTTTTAAATTTTTATCCAGAAAATTCAACAACAATTTTACATTATTTTTTTTTGGTTTATAGCCTAAAGTACCCATCCTTCAAAATTTGCGTTTTTATCTGGATATATATCCTCGTTACTATTTGAATTATATTCTGGATATGTGCTTTGATTAAAACTCATATAAGAAATAAATCTATCAGTATAATATTGTGCAAGGTTTCTAGATTTTTCAATTAAAAAATCAACCTCTTCTTTATTTACATTTTCAGAGTTTTCAGCACTATGTTTATAAACACCTTTATTAGCTATGCTATAACTAGCAAAAGGTAGATATTCTACCATAGACCAATGAATAACCATCGGTTTTATATATGTATCAACTAACATTAGATAATCACCAGTCAAAGTATCATTAATAATATCTGTGCTAATTCTATTAAATAAATCTGAGCCAAGATAATTTTGTATATGAATATCTTGTGCAATTTTTACAAATTGAATAAATTTATCAGTATCAACATTACCGTTCACGGCAGTGTATTTAACCAAATCGTTACGTGTTATAAATAGTGCCTGTGCCATTACTTAAGCCAATTTGGGTGATGTCCATTATTAGGCATATCTTTAGGTGCCTCACGAGCATCCTTGTAGCCTCTAGGTGTTGGTTTATATGTCTTAGGAATATCATCAACCTCATTATAGTTTTTGATATCCTTTTTCATTGTTTTCGATTTTAGTCTATAAAGTACCTCTTCCCAAATGTGTCCACATTGAGGTCCTCCTTTATATCTAAATAAGTCATAAGCTTTTCCTTTATGTCCAAAAGATTTATTTACACCAGAATTACTAGCTTTATCAATATCTTCTATCCTATAAACTATATTACGACTTGTTCTAGCCATCATAATACGACAAAATTGTCTAGAATTATCTGAGCTATATTTAGCAGCATATCTATAACGTACCTTATATAAAGATTTATCTAAATAACTAAAACCACTTTTCTTAGAATCAATTGATTTTTTTTCTAAGTTTTCTTGCTTTGACTCAATTAAACTATTAGCCCAATCTTCAATGTCTTCGTTGTCTTCTGATTGTTCTCTTGCATCTACCTCTTCCCAACGATTAGAAATTGTTTCTCCTCTTAGTTCGTCTAAAAGAATATCAAAATCCTCATCAGATAAATCTTCTTTAGCCATTTTCACTCCAGTTTCCTCTTCTCGTTGCTCTTCATTTACAATATCTTCAGTGTCTGTAAACTCTAAAGGTTGTAATGTTCTAAAATATAAATTAAGCGAAATACCGTTAACTGATAACACAGCATCAAAACAATCAGTTAATAATTCTTGGTATGGCTTAATAACTATATTGTCAAATAACAATGTTGCTGTTTTAATTTCCTCAGCATTATTACCTAAGCCAGAGTTTCCATCTTTAACACCAATTAAAAGTGGTGATGTTATTCTATGTGATATAATTAACTTTTTAACACATTCATTAGATAAATACTCATAATGTTGAGGCGCGTCGTTAAGTGGTATATCATCTACTGTTGTTTTAGACTCTGCATTATTATTGAATGCTACAATCACTTTTTCACCACGTGAACCAGTTAATTTACCTAATACATCATCTTTTACTTGTAATTGCTTTTCTCTATCTGGAATACCATTGTTAAAGTTAACTACCTTTGTACCAGAAAATCCACATTGCACTTCATTGATTAAATAGTCAGCAATTTCCTCTTCTAGTTCTGCATAAGCCAATCCACCTTGATAATCTACAGGTGCATAATAGTCAAATCCAGATACATATCTTTTTATAATTTTTATCTCTGACTCTTTACCATTACCAAAACCAAATGCAGGTATTCTTTTAGGTTGCTCTGAGGGCTTTATTTTATCCCAATTATAGTGATAGTAATAAGCTTCAATTTCGCCATTCTCGTTACATTTTTCAGCACGTAATGTTTGACGTGGAAAATGTTCAGCTTTATATACTTTACCGTTTTTATATATGATTTGCATTGAACCTTCACCGAGTAGTTTAAGGTCTAATACTGTTTTTCTAACATCGTCTTTAGAAAATATAGACTTCATTTGAGCATACTCATCTGGTTTTTTAGAAGAGTTTGTAGCGTCAAGTCCTTTACCATAAATCATATTCACAACACCATTTATAATAGCATTGTTTGTAGCAGAACCATTATAGCGATCAATAATATACTGATAGTAATTGTTGTCAACACCATAATTAACCCATTCCTTGTTTTTACTTTCAGTAATTTCAGGACGGTTATATGCAGCTAAGTTTAATATATGTAAATTGTTCATATTATTATAAATTCGTTGTCGCTAGAATGTTCTGTATAAGTGTTATAGTTTACACTAAAATCACCTATTATTTGGTCAGTACAAAAAACTTTATCTTTAAAAATAACATTACTACCTTCTTTTACTTCTAAAATATAAAATGAACTTTCTTTCAATGTTGTTTCAAAATCACAAGCCATATCATAATAATACCTATTTTGACTTAATGATGTTGTATCTGTATATACTTTACCAGTTGTTTCACTAGTTAAAGAAGTAGTAACACTTGATAATGCTTTGCTTACACATTGTAAACTTTCTACCACACCACCGTTAGCTTTAACTCTATCTGAATAATAATTTACTAAATATAATGTAGCGCTATTTCTTGGTATTATATTAAATATTTTAGTACCGTTTGTTCCTATTGTCAACATATATATATAATAAAAAAATAATGTTTTTGTTATTTTATCTCAATAAAAAAGGGGCAATAAAGCCCCTTAAATATTTAAGTAAATTAGTTGTTAAAAGTCTGACCCAGATGTAATAGTTAATGCAGTACTGCCAACTGTAATAGTATTACCGCTAACATTGTCAATAGTGATAAAGTTAGCAGGCAAAGTTTCTTGACCAGAAAAAGTAAGAGTATATCCACTTAAATCAGCCATTGCAGCTCCAGTTACAATAGTTCCACCGGTTACTTCAGCTCCATTTTCACGACCTACTAAGAAATAATTGTCGTTATAGTCACGAACAATAATCTGAGGACGGCCATAAGCTAATAATTTAACTTCTTTATTATCTGCCTGAGATAGTTTTTTAAGTGTTAAATTCAATGTTTGCTCAAAGTAAGTAGTACCATTTTCTCTAGAGCTTGTAATTGCTTGTTCAAAAGACGAATTGCCTTTTAAATCATATTTATAAACAGTAACGGAAGTTGAGTCGAACTCAATAATTTCATCATTTATACCAAGATTAGAATTAGCAGCGTTTAAATCACCGAAGTCTGCAAAGTAAACTTCTTTAAGACCACCAACACTATCCTTACATGGTTCAATTCTACCTTTAGTTAATTCGCAAGCCATAGTTTATGTTTTTATTAAAAAAGGGTAAGAAGGTTTTAACCTAACCTACCCCCTTTTATGTTAGTTAATTATTATAGAGTTTGTAGTACCAAATCGCTACCAATACCATATTGTACACCAGCAGTGAATCGCATTACAATTCTTACGTTTTGTGAACCGTCGATGTCAGCCATATCAATAACTTTCACCTCGTTATGGTCAGCCAATAGACCAGTTCCGAAGTAAAGGTTAGATGCTTCACCAGCTATAATGTGGTTAGCAGGCATTCCAGGTGCATGTTGGATTTTTATACCTTCAAAAGAAAGTGCATTACCCATATTGTACCATTGTTGTCCTTTTGCATCAGTACCAGCAGCACCTTGTCCATTAGATGAGAATCCACCAAGTGCACGAACATAAGCTTGAAGAGCTACAGTAGGTACATAAATAGTTAAATCTTCTTTACCATAAACAGCAGCAGGAATAGCATCAACTACATTTCCAAGTAAAGTTACGATGTTGCTTGAAGTATAAGAAGTTTCAGAACCGATAGCAGCGTCATTTACATCTCCATCAGCAGCCATAAGTACAGTAAAACCATCAAATTCTCCAGTAGTAGCATTTACACCAGCCCAGATATTTTGCTCAGTTTTTTCAGCTACTTTAGCAGCAACATGTCCAATTAAGAAATCAGCAAATGAAGGTGGTAGGTTATCAAATGCAGAATATCCCATTTGTACAGCTTCCCAATCAGAACGGAAGTCCTTCTTACAAAGTTCCAAATTTACTTGGAATTCCTCTGGTTGAAGGATACGCTCAGTTAAGGTAATAGCATTAGAAGTTTCAGTAAAGTCACAACTACCATTAGCAATGATATTAGTAGAAGCAACCTTCTTTACAACCTCTTTAAATTTAACATTAGGCTTAATAGTGATAGCACCTTCAGCCAAAGTTTTACCGCTAAGTAAGGCAGCAGAGATATATTTCCCAGCAAACTCACCAGCGTAAGTTGAAGTGATACTGGCAACAGAGCCAGTCAAGTTTACATTGTGGTTACTCATTTTTTATTTATTTAGATTATTAAATACTCTATCTATTGTTGAAAATCCTCGCTTTTGTGCGAACAAATTCATTTTCTTTTCTACCGATGCTTCTGGAGAGTGTGATACTTTTTGTATTGGCTCTTCAGATAATTCAGTTTTTTCTTGTGCAGCAAGCTCTTCATTAATTTTGTTACCCATATCATCAGCACTCATCTCTTCTTTAGGTTCAATCATTGCTTTAATTTCTTCAATCATTGAAATAACTTCTGCTAATTCTTCTTTAGTAACATATTTAGCTTCTACTTCTTCTTCAGCAGCTTCTACTTCTTCTTCAGCTGGCTCTTCCTCTTCAGCTTCAGCTTCTTTAATTTCACCAATAATACCTTCTTCAGTTACTATTAAAATTTTTCCATCTTCTAATTCGTATTCACCAACTGGTAAAGCTACTTTTTCGTCTTCTGTAACAATAAACACTTCATTGTCAGCTTCAAAAGCTTCAGCCTCTAAAATTGTTCCATTTTCGAGCTTCATTTGCTCAAGCTCTATTTTAACTTCCATTCCTAGAAGTTCTTTTACTTGTGTTAACATATCATTCGCTTTCATTATATTATATATTTGTAGCAGTTATTACAATTCTATTTAAGTCCGAATATGCTTTACTTAAAGTATTGTAAGCATCCTTAATTTGTTCTTTTCTAGAGTCAAGTGGTGCTGTTGAAATTCCAGCTCCCTGCATATCTTTTATAAGTTTGTCAATTTCACTACCAGCTCTTAGTAATTTTTGTTGGTCAACTTCTATTTCTTTTAAAACTGGCTTAACTTCATTAACCGCTTTAGACAATTCTTTTCTAGCACTATCTATTTTGCTTTCCATTCTGTCTCTAAATTTTAAAGCAAGTTTTGCATCGATAATAATTCTTTGAGCATCTTGCAAAGACAACTCTACTTTTTCAGTATATAGCTCTGTTTTTTCTTCTTTAAACTTCTTAAAGATTTTTTTTACTTCTGGGTTCATAATAATATAATAATTTAATTTTTATTTGTTATATTTTCAATTGTAAATATATATAATATTTTATTAATAATTAAATTTTACCAATACCTTGAGCTTGGTAACTACCATCACAGCATTTACGTGAATAAGTTTTTCCATCTTTACATAAACAAGCACGTTTGTTTGTTTTAGGACTTGAATAAAATCTTTTAAATCTATCGTATAATTTTCTCATCTTCCTTGTCCTCTATATTTTTGTTTATAACCTGATTGTCCTTTGCTAGCGTTTTTACTATGTACACCTGGTCTTTTAGAACTACTTGATTGTATGTAATTATTTATGATTTTTTTATTCATCTATCCCAAGTTCTTTTAATTTACTTTCAGCCCAACGTTTACCAGCTTTACCACCCCAAAGTAAATAACTTATAGTACCACATGCTTTAGTATCACCTTCATCGTAATAAGTTTCTGCTCTAGACAAATAACTATACATACGTTTTATGGTTTGTACACTAATAGGTTTTCCTTGTGCTAATTGTTGTGCACGTACTTTTCCTACTTGAGTAGCACATTTATTATTAACCTTCTCGTTCATTTCAAGACCTCTCTTGGCATTATTTTTAACACTAGATGGGTAATCACTATAAGACTCTAATTCCATTGTCTGGCCTTTCTTATAACGTTTATCTTTTTTAATAATACCTTTAATAGTAGCTAATAAGTATTCTGCTTCCTCATTTTCTATCTCTGCTAATTGGTCTTTTATTGATTTATCTTGTGGTCTTTCTATTTTGTCTGCAAAATAACCTTCTATAGAAAATCCTTTTACTTTTCCAGCTTTTACTTCTTGCCAAACCTTATCGTTGTTTACTTTCATTGATACCATCCATGTTCCTATTGGAACGTTTAAATCGTATTTACGTGATTTATCTTTTTCATTATCTTCAACAAGCCAAGACTCTACAACACTCATTCCTTGTAAAGGGATTTGATGTTCAAATGTAGAATTATTTTGTTTACCACGCATTAAAAATAACTCACTAGCTTTTTTAACAGTATTTTTAGAAAAATATATATAATATTCTTTATCACGACTTTTACGATAAATAGGCTTATTAGGTATAAGTGCAGGTCCCATTAAAATACGTTTTTCAGTATCTACTTCAGCCAACTTAAATTCTTGATTCTTTAAAGCTACGAAATCCTCTTCAATTGCTGGATTTTCAACTACTGATATCGCATCAATTCCAGAAAATTCGTTTTCGTCTTCTATAAATAATTCTATGATGTTCATGTTATTATAATAATTTATTTTTTATTTTGTTATTAAATTGACGCACCTTCTACTATATTACGATCTAATGACTGTGCTGATGTTACATCATTTGATACTACGTATGCTCTAATAGGTTGTTTTTCTTGTCCTCCTATAGCTTCGGCTAATTGATTTGTTTCACTTGACCCGACAATATTAAATGCAGGAGGCTGTGGACTTGCTGACGCACCACCAGAACTTGATATTCTTGGTGAGTTAACACTTGGCGATGAACCACCTCCTTTAACTGTTTTTAATACATTTTTAGCTTTACCAACCGCACCTAATACCGCGGCTATTTGTGTAGCATAGAAAATAGGAAACGAAAATGCAGCTGCTGGACCTGTGCCTTTTGCTGCTTTTTGAGCAATATCTAAACCTTGAACATATCCTGTAGCTGTATTAATAGCAATATCCGCTAAAGCTGCTGTTTTAGCTGCTGCTGTACCCTCTTTAAATAAACCGCCTATTTGACCGATTGCATTACCAATTCCTTTTAGTGTATCTAATGTTGATTGTTTTCTAGCTTCATTAATAAGTATTTCATCTGCTGCCTTTTTTCTAGAAATTTCTAGTTCTTCTGCTGCTATTTCTTTTTGCCTTGTAATGCTTGTTTGTCTTGATTGCTCTAAAAATTCATTTAAAGCTATTTGTGCATCAATCTTCGCTTGTGTACCAGTAGCCGCATTATTTACAATATCTTGAAGTCTTTTTGTTTCTAT
>Ga0099848_1000503_pt1 | contig 18533 bp, 14 predicted proteins | sample CB_VirMetaG_3_FD_78179 | JGI IMG/M metagenome (GOLD analysis project Ga0099848, IMG submission 78179) | Freshwater to marine saline gradient viral communities from Chesapeake Bay - CB_1508_1S Viral MetaG | ecosystem: Environmental > Aquatic > Marine > Coastal | place: USA: Chesapeake Bay...
CCTTTTTTAATTAAAGCGCCACCTGAAAACGTTAAATCATTACCATTTAAATCTTGTGTAGTAGGACCACTCCAAGTTAAATCATCATTTGATATATTAGTATTAGGCTCAACTTCTTGGAATAAAGATATTATAGTACCTGAACTATTCTTATAATAGGGTAAACCATCTTCTAAATTATAGAAGTAAGTATCATTGGTTACTGATGCCCAATCAGCACTTGTATCTGTTCTAACAGTATAATTTATACCCTTACTCTGCCCTAATCCGTTATTTATTATTGTTATTGCCATTTTATTATCCTATTTTTAAATTTCCGTATGCGTCAGGCGTGTTTGTCATTGCATTAGTGTTACCATTTAAATCTAACCCTAAACCAACTAATCCCATAATATTATTAGAAAAGTATAAAGTACCTGTGGAGGTTAATGTCATATTATAAGCACTAGCATTCGCTGTATAAGACTTATTACCAACTATCTCACTTGTTGTCGCACTAGTCCTACCAACATACAATGCTGAAGCTGTATTACTAGCGTTTAAATTATAAGCAGTGTTATTTTGTATTAATGTCCCAAGACAAACTATTGCACTTTTATTTGTTGCATTAGTTATTCCCGTATTACCAACGAATTTAAAGCAGTTGTTTCCTACGTTTATACCAATTCCATTTTCACTATAACACCAATTATTGTAACCGTTTCCGTAGGTAAATTGTGCACCTGCGCCATAACCTCTATTGATACATATATTATTTTCAATTCTACCATCTACCCCCGTTGAACCCCTTACATATAAGGCATCCCTACTTGATACAGATGTGTCTGTTTGTTCTAAGTAATTATTATAAAAATGTGTTCCTTGATAAATATAAGCTAATCCAATATTACCTGTTTGAGTAACAGAACCTGTTATATTACAATTTGTAACCGTAGTACTCTGGTCAAAAATAAATCCTTCGAACCTTGTTTTTAATACTGAATTAATTATTTTCTTGCCTAATGCAGGTCTAGCATAAACATCGATAAAAGTATTTTGAATTACTAATGAAGTTGAATTTAAAAATAAACTGCTATTTTCAGAATAAAATTTACCCCCATCCATTAATGATATACTATTACTGTTCATAGCATAAGCATTTTCAGACTTAATTTGGGTATCATTAAAATAACATTTGAAGTTTCCTGATACATTTAATAAGTATATTGTAGCTGCATTAGTTGGATTAGATGCAGTTCCAATCGTTTCAATGATACCACCACCAGTTATTTGTAAAACTCTATCAGTATTACTAATTGAACCTAAGAAAAGGTTGAAATCCCCACTTGTTGTATCTCCCCATATTCTATGTCCATTTAATGCAATAGTTAAATTACTTCTTACAGGTATAGTTACTTTAGTGGCAGAAGTTAATTCTATATCAGAATGTATATATACTGTATCAACGTCAGCGGTTGCATTTATTGCTGTTTGTAAATCAGTATAATATGTTGGTACTCCACTTGAATCATTAACTGATATTAAACCGCTAGGTATATCAGTGTCAAACTTTAAGTCTGTCACTGTACCTAAGTTATCCTTGTACCGCCCTTTTAATGTAGACGTGGACGGGTCAATATGGAACCCAAAATAGTTGTTTTGCAAATCACCGTCTACTATCGCTGATGTCAGCGCTTTCTGATAAAATTCGTCTGACAAAAGTGTTGTACCTTGAAGGGATATTTCTTCTGTTCCTATTCTAGTAAAGCTACCAATAGAAAAATAACTATTTGCAGGAGTTGAAAAACCTTGACCAAATAACGCAAATCTATCAGCGTGTATATCGTGAATGACTCCAGCACTTCCAACACTTGTAAAATATCTTACTCTATCGGTTTCTATTTTTAGACCATCAGTACCGCTTAAAGACCCTAGATTTATTACGCTTGAAGAAATTCCCGTTAATGATGAGCGAAAAGTGGCAAAGTCCACACTATTAGACTGTATTACTAGAGTATCTAAACCGCTTGTTCTATTAAATATAAAACCATTAGCGCCACCTTGAAAAGAAGTGTTTTGCCCAACATAAACATCGCCATTGTTTCTCCAATCCCACAAATCAGCGCCAAGTGAATCTGTTAATTTAAAGCTAGTTGTAGAGCCTGATGTATCGCTTCCCTTCTTGTTGATTAACCCGCCTGAAAAAGTCAGTGTGTTACCACTCAGATCTTGAGTAGTAGGCCCAACCCAAGTGAGGTCAGCATTCGATATATTTTCTGGGGCTGCCCAGATAGCATTACCTACTGTATTATCTACGCAAGTATAGGTTTTATTTGTGATAGAATCAACCCAAGTAGAGCCTTTCTTATAACCCTTAGAGGAGTCATCAGTGACTGTAGGAGCTACAGTAGCATCTAGGTTGTGTCTGATAAAAATATTTCTTTTAAACATCTCTAAGTATTATAATTAATAACTTCTATTTCCATCCCCTAAATCGGTTGATGTGTTAACTGTTATATTTGCATTAATTGGTGTTGTTGCGCCGTTTATAGTGCAATTAGCAATATTAGCAGTTATAGCAGATGTCGCATTTATACCATTCGCTGAACTATTAACAACTTCAAAAATACAATTCAATAAACTGCATCCATTAACTTGCAAAAACATTGCGTGACCGTTTGCGTTGTTGTATGTGCTTATAAAGGTTGAGTTTTTTATTTGTCCTGCGTTGCTTCTGATTGTACCAGCTATTCCGCCAATGCTTATCGCAGTGATTTTATTCCATCTATTAATTGTTGCAGATGTATTTTGAAATGAATCTAAAGCATAACCGCTTCCGTTATTTTTACAAAATAAATTGTCTATTTCTTGACATCTAACACTGTAAACAGTTGGCGATGTTGAGTTGTTCACGCAAACCCCGTTATAAATAAAGCCTAAATCACATCTTAAAGCAGTATTATTTCCCGTTTCAGCATAGAAATCAACAAACCTTCCACTGCTATCAGTTTTAACGGCTATACCACTGACAGAAATGGCTTTAAAATTAGTGCATATTGCGCTACCATTTCCATTGTCTATGCAGTTGCCCGTATTGCTTTTTGCTAAAAAAAAAGAACCTTCTGAATCTGTATCGCCATTATATGCTTGACCAGTCGAAGTATTTTCACAAGTAAAATAACTTGCTTTTTTATTGTTATCGACTGCAACACCTGAACCATTTGATTTAGCGTTGAAGTTTCTGCAATCAGAACCGTTTCCAATAACAACGGTGGCTAAAGAACCGCCAGATTCAAAAGTTGATTTCCCTAAGTCTAAAATACCCGCAGCAATATAGAATGAAGTCCCGTTTTGACAATAGATATAACAATTAGACATATTAAATACTGCGCCTCCATTGTTATATATAGCGTAATGAGTTCCTGTTCCATTTAGTCTTTCAACAATTAAATTCAAAAAGTTTATATTACGACTTGGAACTGTTATATTAATAGCGTTGGTAGAACCTGAATCATCAAATTCTATTTTAAAACCGTTGCCATCTATTGTTAAAGTATCAAAAACATATCCATTCCCAACACCAGAACCAGTTGAATTGATATTAATTGATGATGAAAGTGTAATGTTAGAATGCAGTTGAACAGTAAAAACACCACCCGAAGTTTTACAAGTTTCTAAAGCATCTTGTAAATCAGCGTAAAAAGTTGGTACTCCAGAACCATCATTAACAGAAATTAATCCGTATTCCACAGTATCCCCAATCTGTAGTTCACTAACTACACCGCCGTTATCCTTATATCGTGCCTTTAATTTACCTGCTGATTCATAAAAAGAGTACTGATTATTTTTTAATCTACCGTCTAATATTGGTACTGTAGGCAAGAAATGTGAAGAATAACCATCCATAGCCCATATATTCAATATAGTATCAGGAATAGATGCGGCTAAATTATTTCTGTTAGATCTTATTGCAATGGCGTCTTGTATATCATTACCTATTACATCAAATACTAAGTGACCTAATTGTCTATTAGTGATTTTACCCGAAGTAACTGTTAAACCAGGGTTCAAAGCAGTTACATCCTCGTCAGGTTTCAATATCATTAAAGACCCTCCTGTAGATAGATTGATCTCACCATTAGCAAAAGTCAAAGTATTCCCATTCAAATCCTGGGTGGTAGGGCCTGACCAAGTAAGGTCTGTATTTGATATATTCTCAGAAGAAGTAAATTCTTTCCAAACTGCCGCACCAACACTAGGGCTGATACAGTAATATAGCTTATTTGTCACGGTATCGGCCCACTGTGATCCTGCTTTATAACCTAAAGTTACATCATCAGAAACAGAAGGGGCTGCTGTCGCGATTAAGTTGTGCTTTACAAATATACTCTTCTTAAACATAATATAGTATTACGAAATTATAAACCATTCAGTACCATTACAATTTAATTTTAATGTGTCGTACTGTACGTATAATATTACTTCAGGGTCTCCATCAATACTCTCTGACGCATTAGCATCTATAGTCACATAGTTAGATCCACCAGTTATTTTCTTAATTATATATGATTTGCCCGCTGAACTAGCTGCTGCTGGTAAGTTAATGATAACCGCGTTAGATGTTGTATCAACATAAATTATACTCGTATCACCTGCATTATAGCTAGCCGCAGCCACTGTAACAGAGGATTCATTAATTACACTTAAATCCACATTACCCCACGTAGCATTACCCGAAGCGTCCGATACAAGAACTTTATTAACAGCTTGATTACCATCCACAAACTTCATGGTGCCCGCTACATCTAAGTTAGCTGCTGGAGCGTCATTGTTTATACCTACGTACTTATTGTTTTTTACTGTCAGGATAGCCTCATCAGCAAAGTTTGTTAATGCTAATAGTCTAGTAGCTATATCATTATCAGTACCTTTAAACTGTACTTGCGCATTACCCCATGTCGGTGTTGCAGTTCCAAATCCTACGGCCAAATTAGCTCTGGCATTCAGGTGTACATAAAAATCTTTACTTGCCATGTCTTAATCTCCTAATATGATTACTGTAACTGATGCTATTGCAAAGTTAGATTCTATTTCTCTCGCGGTATAATCAACTCTTAACCCAGAAGTAATGTCTTCTCCAGTCGAATCTAAGTATACTGCAACAGATCTAACATTAGTTAAATTAGCTGCTGTCACAACACTGTTAAATGATACTGGGACACTAGCAGATAAAGCCGTTGTTAAACTAGCTGGCCTAATAGTACCTATACCGTCTTCATTAATATTCTTGTTAACACCTACAAACTTATCTGCAGTTGTAGCGCCGTCTTCTAAACAGATTAATAAATCTCCTGAAGCTAATTCGTCATCCCCCTCTATACCTACTATAGTTCCTGGTGTGGTAACAATCCAATAATCACCCGCCTGTATAGAGTCAGTGCCAGGTAATATAACCCCCTCACTGTCAACTCCAGACCCTGTTAAAGGTAACCCGCTAGAAGCATCTAATCCACCTACAAAAGTACCAAACTTATTTAAATCACTAAATTCCACCATTTTTACAATAGTAGAATTAGCGTAACGATATAGTTTGTTGTCTGTGGTTAGTACCCACATACGTCCTTCAAATAAATCCGGGCCTGTAGGGTGTGAAGCTAATTTTTCAACAGAAGCATTTTGTAGCTCCTGTCGGTTCAAATCTATATTTACATAAATATTATTCTTTGCCATTAGAAGTGTGTTTTTACTGTGATACTGTTAAGCTGTATATTTGACTCCAAAGTAACTGTATCACTAGATATTTTTATATTCACCCCGTTTGTTATTTTTTCCCCTAATGAAGAATAAACTTCTACATCAAGAATACCCGCAGCCCCTAATATATTCAGCACATAAGGTGTATTTGCCAATAAAGTTATAAGATCAACTTGTTGACTACCTCCGCCGGAACCACCGCTAACTTCTACGAAATTAAAAGAACGGCCGCCATAGTTTATACCATTGGATATAACTCCAGAAGGGTAAGTGAAAGAAGTGCCCATAGCCCCGGTTGCTGACTCGCGCCATTCATATTCTTTGCGAACATCAATAACCCATACACGCATACCCTCGTAATAACGATAAGCGTTCTGATCACCTGCACCCAAACTAGTTAAATCACTAACATCTGAGAACACCAATCTATCATCAGATGGTGTTTGTGACGTTATGTGCCAACCTTCGGCTAATACTCTTTTATTTACTATTTTCATTAAAATACAATTTTATAGTGGTAAGTAGCTGGGGTAACAGCATTCACACTCACGTATAGTTTTCTTGTGTTAGTAGGGTCTAATACTATATCAAATTGTGAAAGTACAGAACTGTCGGTATTATCTTGAATATCTACAACAGAACCAAAACTATCTGGTATAATTATTACAACTCTACCTGTAGCCGCAGCAGTAATCGTAAATAGATTTATAACTTCCGCCTGAGTTTTAATCGCAAAGGTATCCTCCACTAATGGGTCCAAATCTCCTGGTACAATTATATCATCCCCTGGGTTAGGCAATTGGCCTATTTTACACGCTGTAGATACTACTATCTGAGTTACCACTGTAGTGCTAAAAGTCGTACCAGTTAAATCCTTATAAGCCACATTTAAATTATAAGTATAGCTTCCTATAGAACTTGGTATTGTTACCAAATTATGGCTCACAGAAGTGGTAGTGCCTGATGTTAAAACAGTGGCAACCGCGTCAGTTATAGTCCAGCTAACATCCGTACCATCATTAGGTATTATATTACCTGATAACACAATACCGCCCGGCACTGTCGTATCTGTATATGAGCTAGGTGTAGCTATAAACGAAGCAACCGGGGCTAAAAAAGAAGACCCACCTACAAAGCTATAGTCTAATATACTCTTTACTTGTTTTGCGCTAATCATACTATTTAAATTTTGTTATATTTAATGAACAATTGTCTACCCCGATACCATCCCAAGTTACAGGATAAGCCGCAGAATTTTCCTCCAGCGCAAAGCAAAATGCACTATCAACCCCTAATGTATCAACTACCATTGTAAAGTCAAAATTAACTCCAATAGACATATCTGGACCAGCCAACGAATAATCTCCTTTATGAAAATTAGACTTGAACACTATTACACCTGTGTTAGAAGGTAAAGCTACTGACTGCACTCCATCGGTTACATAAACCACTAAGTTTAATTTCGCTATGTTGTCAAGTATATCCTGAGTCGGTAAAATAACTTCACTTGCAGTTGTAGTTTTTAAAATGACTGACCCCTTAATATTGTATATACCTGTTGATGTAAAACCTGCACTCACTTTGTAAACAGGGTCGCCATCGGTGTTGAAAGACATAGGCATTAATGTATCCCCTTTTTTCCCATTGAGCAACATTCTCACGAAAAATTTATTAGCAGTCAAACTTGCGCCTAAACTACCATCTGCTCTAAAGCCCATAGACATATGTCTTACAGTTCTCTGCTCACCAGACATCTTAACCCAGTTACCAAATACTGTAGGATCTGCCCCCGGAGGTATGCAATACACGCCCCAATTTGGGTAAAAAGTATTAGTATAAGTTAAATCTATGTATCTATAATCTATCGGATCAACTGTAGTGATAAAACCTGTTAAAAACGCTTGCAACGCGGCATAATCGATTAATCCTGAAGAAGCTGTGTTAGATAAACTTTTCCATAAAGCTGGAGCCACGTCTATAACATTACCAGTTATTGATATTCTCTTACCCGCTGTAAGTTTATCTTGCTTATTAGCGATCTTACCATCTAAAACTCTCCCTTGGTTAACAGATAAAGCTTTACTAGTACTAGTGGAGGTTAAGTTATCCTCTATAGCGATAGATAAAAGATTCTGTGCCCATTGGGTAGACTTCATAAATTGGGTAGCTGAATGCTGGCATATTGCTACGTCTTGCTTAACAAAAGTAACCTCATCATTACCAATTAATCTGCCAGTTAAAGCAAAATTAAAGCCTACTTCAGTTACTATTTGCCCTACTGAAGCCACGTCATAATCCGTATGCACGAAATTTACAACTTTACCTGATTCTGCAAAGAATGTAATTTTCTTATCAGAAGGGAAGTTCGTGAAGGACTGTATCGTAGCGGAATTACCGCCTGTAATATTAATCAAAACCCCACCGCACAGTTCTATTGCAGGTGAAACCAATGATAAGTCTAAAGTGGTAGAGGAATTAAGGATATTCAACACCCCTATCTGTAAATCTTCTGTAACTACTTTAGACCAAGTATGTGTAGTTAAATCCAATTTGTAGTGTGTTTTCTCATCAATAACGTATACTAATGCGCCATCGAACATGAAATTAGCCGCTACAGTGGAATCTGGTAAATTAGCTGCAGTTGCTACTGGGGCTAATCTTTGATCTAAATGTGCCGCTATCTTCGGGGAAAAATTATTGTAAATTTCTGTAGACATAATCTTGTTTTTACTGTTTTATTTATATTAAAAAATACCCAACGTTTAAGAGAAATTCAATACGAAGTTCTTGACATTAGTACCAGTTAAGATAGTATCGTAATTTAAAATGTAGTAGTTGAACCCACCTGAGTTAATTTTGGTGAAGTCCGAAGCCACTCTGAAGATAAACCCATTAGGATCTGTAACAGAAACTAAGTTTGCTATATTATCTGGCAATACTATATACATTCTATTCAATGAAGTAGAAATCAATTGAAATTGAGTTTCCGTTGAAGCGGTTCTAAGTAATCCTGTAAAATCCGGGGTAGCGCTATAAGCTTTAAACCCATAATACATTGGTAAAACTGCAGTTATAATGAAAGTTTGGTTCAGTACAATATCGGGATCTGTTGAATGCTCTAAAGTAACAGTTGATGTAACTGTAAAAGTTGAGCCTGCCACCCCTAACACAACTGACACTGGTGTACCTGTAATGCTAGCATCGCTGCCGATATAATCAACCGCCGCTGGATAACTTATGATATGGCTATTAGCTTTTACTGAATAGCCTAAAGGTATATTAATAACCTCTGAAGTAAATGTATCTGAACCTACGTAAATCTCAGTTACATTAGACCCAACTGTTGAGCTAAATAAATTGATTCTAGGGGCTCCTACGTTGTTTGAATTACCTGACCCTACTCTGAAGAATAGCTCTGTTATGTGTAAGTCGTAAATATTGTCTTTTGCCATTTTTATTTAATTTAAATTTATTAACCGAATGAATATTGGAAAGATGAAATTACGTTCTGTATAGTAACATAATCATACCCCTCATAAATAACTCTTACTCTTATTGCCTTATCTCTAATCAAGGATTTATCCATATCATTTCCAACTTCCACGTCTAGATGATCTTCTAAATACTCCATATTCTGCTTGATAATTCCAAACTCTATGGTGTTAAAAGACCAACCAGTAGGTAAGGCCCCTGCAATATGTATACCATTTTGATTCAAAACTGCATTGTAAAATATAGAAGTACTACCTGCAAGTACCTCTAAAGAAGCCCCGATTATATAAAGTACTCCTTGATAAACAATGTATCCTCCTTGTAATCGCTCAGATTCTTCCTTACTGATATCTTGAATAGTCATATAAGCAAGACCCCCTAATACATTAGTAGTTATATTCCAACCAACTGAAGCTTCTACCTCAGTTCTTTGTTTCATTAACTCAGTATAACCATTATCCGCATTATCAAATGTTTCATAGTCTACATCTTGTTCTATTAAACTATAAGTAATTCTACCTGGGAAGGTTCTGTTGCAGATAAATAACATATTATTAAGTATCTTTTGTACAGACGGATTATCTACAAGTATAAATTCAAATACGAACTTTTCTTGATTACCATAGATTTTACAGTATGGTTCAGTAGTTGAAAAGTGTTTCCACAAAGTCTGTTCGTCGCCTAAAGCATTAAAAGAGAATAGATCGTTACCTATATTGAACGCCCAAATCGGGTTCCAGCTTAACCTAGATCTCCAGTTAACTAAGGACTCATCAAAGAAAATACTGGCTATCTTATTTGGCTTTTTATCTAATATAGTAACACTAGGAATAAAGTCTTTTTTATCTTGGAGTACTGCGTTTATGTATTCCGTACGTTCAATAAATCTTTGCTCATCAGTTAATCCTGGCGCACTAGTAGGGGCAGGTAAAGTACTAACGTAACTAGACCTAACTTCCACGTTAAAATTATCCGCCGAATAATTATGTTTATCTGCGCCTATCGAGTAAGTCGGGCCATCAACTATATTCAAGTAAGAGAATATGACATGGTTTCTATCTCTGTCATAGTTAGCTTTCACTATAGGTAGGTGATCGTTACCTTGAATCCGATTCTTATAAGCCTTTAAAAAAGTTTGAACTTTAAAATCACTAATTGCTTCTAACTTAGGGGCAGTGCTACCAGATTTAGTCGCTACTGAAGTTATTCTCCAAATCTTATTTTTATTCAAATCACAGCCATAAACCGCGTTCTCAGTCTTTATCACACTGAATTGTTGATCAGAACCATACTCTGAAGTAATGACATACATCTTTTGGCCTAACACTTGCGCATTATCAATAAATATACCGCCTTCTTGCTCAGATACCATGGTTCTCTGGTTAATAGGCACTAGACCTATACCATTCTCGAATATACAGTATAAGTTGTTATCATGTGAAATTAACTTAGTAACTTCTCCTAGTTGCTTATTGTAATCCCGAAAGTTCAGACCACTGAAATCAGAATAGCCATTTACAAAACTGGTCTCTACATTCGCAGCTGATACCATTAATCTGTTACCGTAACTCAATTGTAAAGAAGGGGCTCTATCATTCAAGGAGTTATATTCTACATCACTCCCGTCATAGTCATACCCATGATTATACCCAGTAGATTCTGGTTGTCTGGAAGAACGTAAACTATTTATATTATCAATAGGATAAAAACTTCTGTCTTTACCATATAATATCTTTTCAGTAGCCTCGTGGAAATCAAACGTCCTTAAAGCAGTATTATAATTGTTTTCTGTAATTATAGGGAATACAAATCCTTTAGGATATAATCCAGTGTCTCTGTTGCCGTCTACATATAAGCTTGGGTCTGTTGCAGTAGGAATACCAGGTATACCTAATCCATACATAACCCTCTTGTAAGTATAATTTATGTAGCAATCCCCATCCGCCAATCTAATAGAGTTAGGTAAAGTTGGATCATCCCAAGAGTATCTTTTTGATATAGCGAAATAAGGCTCGTCGAAAGAAGTATTAGCATATTTATTCTTCCATTCAGCTTTACTCATAGCACCTGCCTCATTCTCATAAATGTTCGCTATGATACCAAAATTGATCTCTCTCTCTTGCACACCGTAAACATAATCGTATAAATCTTGACCAGTTAGACCATAGCCATTAGACGGGTGAAGGTTTATATTGAAAACATTTAAGTCATCATTACGTAAAGCATTTATAATTCTCTGATCCTTAGCAGTCATTCTAAGGCCTACATACTCTGAAAATTGGTTATTTGTTATATACAACCCACCAACCTCACCAGATACTGTGGTAGTTACTGGGTGGAAATTCCAATCTGATCTATCCCAAGGTTTATCCTTACCTGTGGACTCTTGTTTAGCCCTTGTTACGTAGTATAAATTCCTATCAGACACAGAAGAAAACTGGCTGTCTGAGTAAGCCTCCTGACCCGTTCCTATAAATTGGAAATAATTCTTTCTTGGAATTGTCTCTAAAGATACAGGGTTAAAACTAAACCCACTTGCAGTTAATGCGGTAATAGGTGAATCTGAGCTTGTTCCTGTGTAAATTATAGATGAGTTAGTATTTATACTAGAACTTCTTGTAGTCGCAGAAGACGCTGTTGCAGATATTGGTAAGGTAGTCGTAGCCCCCGTCTGGCTTACTAATTCTATGTTATTTATAAGTATTTGGAAAACATTAGTACCACTTCCATTGGTAAAGTTGACCGAGGCCACGCTGCCGGCTTGTGAAATGTTATTACCTGTTGTAAAGGAAGTAGATTGTATACCTCCAGAGATATAAGCCCCTAATAGATTTACAGTAATAATTACTGGTACATTCTCTATTTGATATACACCGAATTCATTTCTTATACTAATATAAAAAGATAACTGTCTGGTAGTCCCTCCTGGTAGAGTAAATGAACTAAAGCTACCTACTAGCTCTATTGTAAAAGTCCCAGGCAATGTCCCCGCGTTGGTTACGGTATAAGTGTTTAATGTACCTAAGGTGGTCGCTTGTTGAAAAGTTGTATTAGGCGCTAATTCCTGGTACATTCTAGTAGCCCCTAATTCATTCACCATAATCCCCTTTGCAGAACCATTAAATATAGATGCAAACAACTTAGGATCTGTTAATAAATCCGCCCCGTAAAAAGCATAATACATATCTATATAATTACCAGAGCTATCAGTTACTATAGAAGGATCAGGTTTAACAATACCTTGCATAGATATTGAGTTACCTTTTTCCTTCTTCACAGAGCCTGAATGGAAAGTGGTTTCCCAAATACGCCCTGGCGCTGGTAATATTTTAGTATTATATTCTCCACTTGGGGCAGTATCTATACCTATACCAAATCTAACATCGGTGATATGATGATAGTTCTCTTTCCAAGTATTAGATGTAGTGTCAAACTCATAAAAATCTGTTAAAGCTACTTTTGGTGTAACAGGTTCCCTAGTAGTATTAGTAATATAACCTTGTATCAAACAATCCTTCTTACGTTGTTTTCTTACGAAGAAGAATCCTAATGTGTTAGCTTGTAGAAAACTATTAGTCTTTAAAGAAGCTATATTTACAGACAATAATTTTATCTCTGTTTCAGTTTCATTCGCTCCTGTTAATAAATCTCTTCTCTTGCTAGTTCTATAAGCCCCTAAAGTGTTCTCTGTTTGACTAGAACCACCTGGCAAGAATCCATCTGGCCCTGGTGCACCCCCAGTGTAAGTATAACTAGTTAAACCATCAGAGTTATCTGCCCCTCTAATTGGGAATACTGGTGTATTACCACGACCCTCTGTCAATACCCATACTATACCTAACTCATAAGTCTCATTCCCCCAGTAACCTAAATTAAAATAAATGTTATCAGGGTCAGCATAGCCAGATCCTAACGTTTTTATTTCTAAGGCTTCTGAAACTTCTTCTATAAACAAATCTTGCGCTAATGACTCAAACACAGTGAAATCTTGTGAAAACTCCCCTATATTAGCTAATATTAAAGAGTCATCATGTTGAGCCATAGTCTTCACTGTACTTATACTAGAGAAGGTATTATTTAATAAATCTTGCGAAATTATAATACTGTCTTCAGTACCGTATAGTATGATATTTATAGAATCACTATCAATATCGAATATGTTTGTGATTTCTCTAATTTCAGTTGTGGTATCAGTTTCACCTGAAGCGTAAGAGTAATAAACTTTTATTCCGCTAAATTTTCTATCAATATTGCTTATAGTAAAAGACATAGCCTTACCACAAGATTCGTTCATAGTGGCTCCATGGTCATCATAAGCTATAGAAACTAACCGAGATTCTTCTATTATATCTGTTAGAGAACCGTCACTGTCTGTGTACTTGAAATATATTCTATACCCACCACCTTTCCAAGAACCACCAGTAACTAGACCATTAAAAGTCAAATCAGCTATTTTATCTGATTGCTTTAATAACCTTGTTGCCCCGAATCTGCTTTCTGAATAGGTATTAGTGTCTTTAGTTTGTCTACGATCCCCTAATTTAGCATTCTTGCCGGAATCATCTACTATAAATCTACTGTTTACTAATCTAATAGGATTTCTGTCGTCAGTGAAAATTATATTAACCGAACCATCATAAGACGGCTGTAACTCTACTTCAATCAGGTGGTCTCTTACTAAATTTAATTTAGATGTTCTGAAAGATTCAAAATAATTGATATCATCATCAAGGACACTGTTTACTGTCGAGGTACTAAAATTTCTTAAAGGACTGTAAGAATATACTAATGGAGCTGAAAAGTCTGGAGCGTTGCTAAAGTTATTCTGTAATTGGGTCCAATCCGGTGAAGGATAAGTACCTATTTCACCTTCAATGAAGTCACCATTATTATCGAATCTACCCGATACAATATAGGCAATGTTATTAAATACCCCCACCCCTAAAGGTATAAACTCTGGGGTTAATTCAGTTTGTATATCTGTACCTTGTTGGTTCTGCAGTATTAATTGATTTTCACCACCTGTTGTTAATGTCGCATTTATAGCGTCTGTTAATACATTTGGTTGTGTATTAACTGGGTGGAAATCAGAGTTTAATTCCGCAAAAGTATTAATAGATTGTGCCATACTTTTCTTTTCTTTCTCTATTTATTCGTTTTTTAACCACCCTTCTCATAACTTGATCGTGGTATACGCCTAATGGACGGAAGAATCTTATTTCCCCATCCTTGTCAATTATACGAACTTCCTCGCCTTGTTGCATAACTTTTATTAGTTTTCTAAGGCAGTGTCTTACAATCCTTTCTAATTGACGCTCTTGAATATATGAAAATTCTTCGTAAACGCATGGTAAGAAGTAATCTATCTCCCTTGGATAATTGGAGAATCTACCTTCCGTATTTGATCTCTCCACCAGTTCGTTGTATATGTGTTTATTAACATAAATCAGGTAGGGAGTTTTCTTTGAATTAGCGTGGAAATAAAAATGTATATACGGTATTTTATAATCAGTCATTAGTAGATTAAAATCATTGAAGGTATTTTGTCTCCTTCTATATCTAACCACCCTATCGTCTAACCATCCTGCTTTTATAAACGGGTTCAATTTGTAATTACTAGGTAATATAAACTGCCCTTGCCCCATTGCAACCTCGTACAATACAGCTTTTATAAAAACAACAAAGATTTTTCTTATTAGACTGGAATTATCTTTAGTTCCGTAGATATCCCTAAGTTTACCCTTTGGGGCTGTTTTAGTTTTAGTCAACATCGCTTTAGCGAACGAGGGATTATCTTTAATAACATCTTTTAGTGTGAGCATTAAGCTAGTATCATAGAAAGCTACCTTCTGGCGTTTCCCGTCTTTTCTAGCAATTATTCCACTCATTACTGTATAGATTTATAGCTTGACCAATAGACTTTTCTATTATGACTAGTCAGAGCTGACATTATTCTGTTGATTTCGTTTTGCGACATGTGCTCAGCAATTTTAGCCGCAGCCATTTTTCTACCCGCCTCATTTTGTGCATAAGAAAGCATATCCATAATACTCTTATCACCCATGAAAGCTCTTTTCTGTAAATTAATAAAGGCCAATTTATAAGCTATAGCCTCTGCTTCTTTCCTACTTAATAAAGGGTTACCTTCTTGATCTACTACGATACCTCTATAGATACATACTCCTTTGAAGTTTATTTTGTCTTCAGTGAATACTAATCTATAATTACCAACAGTCCCTTCTAATTGGTAAGGTATAAATTCACCATCTGGGTGGAGTTGGGAAGCTTGATTATTAAGTTTACGTTTGTTAATATTAGGATTTTGTATAACGTCTGCTAAATAATAATTCGCCGTAGGTGTAGGCCAATCTGCATGCCATACTATCAACTCATTACCATAATCATCCACAGTTCTAGTGCCAGAAGAAACAGCCTCTACAAACTCAACATTACACGGTAATTGTACTTCTAAACTATCTGTAATCTCAAATTCAAATGCGTGTGTCGCAGTGGCAATATTACCAATATCTCTGAAGACGTTATAAGCACGTTCCACGTAGTCATCATCATTCATTACGATATCGAATAAATCCTTCAACAAGTATTTACCGTACATAAAATCGTAAAAGTTATTTGATGCGCTATCTTGTGCCATAGTTTATTGTATTATAATTGAGACATTTCGTTATCTAAGAATCTTAAAGCAGTAGGATCTTCTCCAAACGCCTTTAATTTATCTAACCAAGTTGTCATTTTACCTATTTCTTCGATTTGTTCTTTAAGGAATTTCAACGCTAATTCATAAAGCATATGATCCCCGCACTTTAATGCACAGCTTGCTAATTCTTTGCACTGATTAGTTATCTCTACCTCGTGGTCATAAGATTTCTGTATAACGTCAGGCAAGCCCTTAAAGTTTCTGTCTAATTCAGGCATAACCCTCAATTCTGGTTGAATACCCAAATTTAATAAGTACTCTCTAGCCCAGTCTGAGTGAGTTAATTCTTCGTGTGCATATTTATGCCATAATTGACCTGCTCCTGTATAACCTGCATTATCTAAGAACATATACATATTCTCGTATAATCTCGCCGATTTCTCTTCTTCGTGAACTCTAACTTGTAGTAATTCAATACAATCTGCTGTAATTAATGGGTGCTTGTCAGCCTCGCTGTTGCTAACTATCTTTCCTAATGCCATATCTAAGTAATATTATCTGTCTGTGTATTTGGTGTTGCAGGTACGTTCAATTGACGGAAGTATCTTACATACTTTTCTGTAAGTGTATCAATGATAGCATTCTGCATGTGTAAAGGAGCTGCATACTCCATATCTACTCCATTTGGAATATCTGCGTAAACTCTAGAAGGGTGTTCGAATATACCCCTAATCTTAACGAACTTTAACGGATTGTTTTTACCAAAATTAAAGAAATATATGGTATTCATACCTTGAGGATCTGGTGAAACATCAACCCACGCAAAAGGTCTATGTCTAGTTTTTATACGTACAGAATGATTATTGACATCCTGTGGACTGTAATAAATACTGAAATTTTCTTGTAAGTTATGCAAGCCTATATACTCTATACCATTATCCCCGAATAGAGGCATGATCTTAGGTATCTTTACTGAAGGTACATCTGCTCCTGGTGCTTTTATTTGGCAGTCTTTAGACAAGTTCCTGCACTCTACTTTTAATGCGCTTATCTCTTGTATTAAGTACTTAGGATCAAGCTTAGATGTAAAAGAATATTTGTGTGTAAAGTCAGCTCTAGTTAAATCTATTTCATCCATTAGTTGCTGCAAACTAAAAGCTTGGTTACTGATGTTACCAGAAAGGCCATCAGCTACTCTATTCCTGATAGAAGAAGCAATTTCATTTAATGTCATAATCTAAGATTTACGTTTGAAAAATAATAAAAAATCTTAAGGAATTAAAGTAAAAAGCCCCTACCATATAGTAGAGGCTCTTTGGTGATCCTAAAGCGAATCTTAAATATTAAACTAATGCGAAAGCCGCGTCTAATCTTGCAATAGCTCCGTCAGTACCTGCACCAGTTACTTCATTTACATAAATTACGAATTTATGTTCAGCTGGAAGTGGTCCGTGGTCTGCCGCTAAAGTAGATAACTTCTCTGTGTAAGGAGCATTTACTGTGAAAGTATACTCAGTATAAGTACCTCTTAAGTCAACTTGAGTACCAGTAGTATCAATTCCGTAAGGGTCGTTGTTCAAACCAGTAGCCATTCTAACAGACTCTTCTAAGAATTTACCAGTTCCTCTTCCTTCAGTACCAGCAGTGATAAGAGTTTCAACTAATTTCACTGGGGTTTGGAAACCTGCGCCTTGTGCTACACGCTTAATCTCAACCTTTGTAATAGTGATTGACTCGAATCCTGGCGCAGCAGCAACTCTAACTTTGTTAGTAGCAACAGCACTAGCAGTAACCTCAATAGAAGGAGTACCGATAGCAAATAAATCTTTGTAAGTAGCCCAACCAGCAACAATCGCAGTTCTGATATCAGTAGCAGCAATAGCCGCTAAAGGAGCTGTAGAAAACTTAACAGTTCTACCACCACCAATTTGATTAGTTGTTAAAACATCAGATTGGTATCTTGAAGTCTCGATAGAAACGATAACCTCAATTGCATCCCCGATAGCTAAAGAGGCTGTAGGAGAAACTACTGTGAAATCCTTAACATTTGCAGTAGGCGCAACACTAGTAGCCTTGATAAAAGAAACAATTTGTCTCTCTGCAGCAGTTGCAGCTGAAATAGGGAATTTTCCAAACCCTGGGATAGCGATTGAACCGTACTGATAATCTAATATAGGGTTAGCATTAGCCACGATAGCCGCAGCAGTAGTAGCTAAAACGCCAGTCGCAGAAAGAACTTGAATGTCTGCGTCAGAGTTAATTACTCTAATTTTTTCAGATAATGTAAACATAATTTTAATTTGTTTGTTGTCTCATTTTTACCAGTATAATAAGACAGGTTTATATTTTTGTGAATAAAGGCTAAGCTGGTGTCCTAACCAGTTGATATAATAATATTATTATCCCGTTTTATAAGGGAAAATTATTGTATAGTCTTATTTATAGGGATGTGAGATTGTAATCTAGGGTCAGAAGTTGCTTCTAACACTAATCTAACTACTCTTTTTATGATCTCATTGCAAACGTATTCTGGGAATTCTAGAACCGCAGAGTTATCAATTGGATTATCTCTTTGTTGTAATGTTAAATCTATTTTAGCGGGTTCTTTAAAATAATCAATTACTACTCCTGTGAAACTAATTTTACTAAG
>Ga0099848_1000504_pt1 | contig 18516 bp, 6 predicted proteins | sample CB_VirMetaG_3_FD_78179 | JGI IMG/M metagenome (GOLD analysis project Ga0099848, IMG submission 78179) | Freshwater to marine saline gradient viral communities from Chesapeake Bay - CB_1508_1S Viral MetaG | ecosystem: Environmental > Aquatic > Marine > Coastal | place: USA: Chesapeake Bay...
ACGACGGTCAGTACGACCAGCATCTTTGAGCAGCAGAAGCCTGTGCTCAAAGTGCCACTTGGTATGCTCATTGGTCAGCGACTAACCTTTCACAACACAGGGGCGGGTGCAGGAGCGTTCTCCGAACACTACCCTACGTCGTTCAAGAGTCGTACTTACTCCATCGTCGACCACACGTTTGAGTCAGACGCAACGGTCATCAAAATCGTCCCTGCTCTGCAGAACATTGGTGCAGGTTTGAACAGCGATACTGGTGATGCGCTGTTCATTCACTCAACTGGGTTCCCGACAATTCAAGGTGACAGCAACTCGGTCATGAACACCGCAGCGGACGCATCCAAAGAGGTCAGCCTCATCGACCAGTTCATCGGTCTGGCCAGTTTCATGACCATGCCGGACACTAAGGTAGACGTGCATGCGTATCACGTCATTGGGCTGGGAAGACAAACTGCTGTCCAGCAGACAGGTAAGGTGCATCACATGGGTGGGGCGATGGAGATGCCTCTGCACAGCCCTCGCTGGCTCTACTACAGCCTTGGGCGCGAGGTTGTGAGCAAAGACCGCTGCGGGGACAGGACGCACGAAGCCAGTCCTGTGCCGACCATCTATGCTGACATCTCGCCCGGCCAAGGCTACCTCGACGTGACCAGCAGTGAGAGCGGTAGCGTTCGCTTTGGCTCCAGTACGGACGCGGCTGTCGGCGATTACATCCTCATCAAGGACACGACCTTGACGCCGACGACGACGTATAAGACGCCCTCCACCGGCACCACTCAGATTTGGCCACCTGAGTCTTCGACGTCAACGCTCGCCAGCGAGGCTGTTCATTTCGAGTGGGCCGAGACCAGTGAGTGCCGCCGCATCACCGCTATCGAGCCACTTGGTAGCAACCGCTTCCGCCTCTACGTTGACGACGCATGGCAGTTCACGCACACCACATCTGACACCATCGAACTGCGCCACTACAGCGCCGACACCAGCAACGGTAGCCCCCACGTGCAACCAGACTCAAAGAAAATCGACAGCCCGGTGCACCGCCTCCTCTTCTCGTCCGACACCATCCCATCCTTTTCGCTTGAGCACAGCGTCAGGACGCGAGACCTTGGCTCGTACAACGCCACTGGCGAGTCGGCTGTAGCGCCGGGCAGTGCCGGAGACACGAAGCAGATGACTCGCGTTTTCCGTGGCTGCAAGGTCGTCGAGTGGGAACTGAGCAGCACGGTTGATGCTGAACTCAAATACCGATGCGTGTTTGATGCACTGTCTACCTACATGGACACTGGTCGGCTGGAGTCGGCGAACAAGGGTGACCGCTACACCGCACACCGCATGTTCCAGAACACGGCGAACACAGCCGCTGGTCGCAAGGTAGCGGGTATTGCCGTTGGCTCTGAGAAACCTTTCATGTTCTACAACGGCACCTTGTCGGCTTTTAACCAGAACCTTGCTTACGTTAGTGCCTTCGAGTTGCGAGGCAAGACTGGAGTTGAGTTGTTCCACACCATCCAGAGCAGTCCGATACCGGAGTCAGTCGATTCTGCTACGTCGTTGAGCCTTAAGCAGGTCCCCTACGGAGGCACGCGCAACGCTTCGGTCATTCGCGAAGGTCGAGAAGAGTTTGAGATGGAGGTCACGCTTGCGCTTGAAGACGCGACCCTGCTTCACGAAATCCGCTCTCAAATCCAGCGAGGTGGCACTGTGGGCTCAACTGGAGGCACTATCATGCTCCACTTCACCAAGCCGGTGACGACTGGGGCTGGCGGCTACACGCCAGAACTGCGCATCGCTATCGACGACTACTTCATTACGGAGGCACCCGTGCCTCTGCCTGACGACAAGGGGCTGCTCTTCACCACCATCAAGTTGCGTCCCCAGAACATCAAGGTCATGAGCACTGACCCCATCTATCATTTGTGAGGTAAAGCCATGCCAATGCGCCACTGGATTGCTCTGCATCCTTCGGAAGCCTACATTCCAGCCGTGCTCGACGAAGTCGAGGCGGTCGATGAAGAAGAAGAGGGCGGTGAGTACCTCTTCAACCCAGAAGCCGGAAGGGCCAGCGACAACCCGTTCGCCCATCTGCAACTGGAGGATGCCCCCTCGGACGAGGCGGTTTCCGACGAGGAAGTGAGTGAGTATGACACGGGAGAAGAATAAAGAGGAAATTGACGGACAGACCTACATCATTGAAGCGAAGGACTTGACCTTCTTTGACGTGCAGGCTGTCGCACCTTTGCTTGCACAAAGTTCCCTTGATTTTTCGTCATACTGGCGCTACGCGTTCACAAATTGGCTTGACTTTTACGATGTTGAAACGGAATGCGCTGAATATCCGAACGTCGACCGCATCAGTCCTGAAGTAGGGCAGCGGCTTGCATCGCTCCTTCCTGAGCCAGCACAAGTCATGGAATGGCTGGTTTTTCGGGAGGCGAAGTCGGTCGCATTAGGCAGTTCATCAATGGACGACCAAGCGACGACGGACTTCGCCACCAACGAGAAGGGATGGAGTACCTTCTGATGACGCACTATCGAATGGGGTTGCAGGAGGTCAGAGGTTTGTCGGTTGATGATGCGCGTCAATTGCTCTACTGGGCGCAGGCTATGCAAGGTCAGGAAGATGCGCCAAAAGACGCTGTCTACTTGGGGTATGACGTTGTCCCAGAACTGGAGTGAGTGTGATGGATGGCGAGATTGACCCCCGCACGGTTGAAGCCATGGAGCGCTTCAGCAAGTACAGCAAGGACGCCAAAGACCAGATGCAGGCGCTGCAGCAGCAAATGGACAAGTTCACCAGTTCCATGGCCATGACCAAGCAGCATACCAAGGACTTGGCCGAATCCTTCCGCACCATCGGGACAGCCCAACCCTTCCAGCAAATGGAGGCTCCTGCTGGCCCAGCAGCGCAGGCGTTGAGCGCCGCCTCACCTGCCTCCAACATCACCGTGAATCTGAACATCGACGTGAGCGGGGTGACCGACAAAACCGACAAGCGGGCGCTTGCGCGTGAGATTGGCGCCATGGTCACCAAGGAATTGAGGACCAAGATGGGTGGCTCGCTGACGCAGAGCGGTTTCAACAGGAGTGGCTGATATGGTCGATGCCGGCGAGAGGATGCCTGTTCGCCTTGTTCAGGAGAACGGGAACACCATCTCGCTGGATGCCACCGCCATCGACATCATCGTCGAGCGTAGGCAGAGTGCGTTTGGCCTTCCGTTTTTCGACGCTAAGCGCATGGGCATTGACCTCAATCAGGCGGACGTGCGCGTCGAAATCAGCGGAGTGTTCGCTGACGATGTCGGCCAAGAGCAAACGGCGCAGGCTGTCGCCACCATGGACTTCTACCAACCTCAGCAATTGGTGACGTGGGGCCAGCCGATTGGCGGTAGCACGGGCGGAACAAACTCAGGCCCTATCTCATCAATGTTCAATCTCGGCGGCTCTACTGGTTCCGTGTTCGGAGGAATCACCACCGGCATCGGCGGCGCCTTGGGTGGCTTTGGCGGCTTCACTGGTGGAAACGGGGGCTCGCTTGGTGGCGGGGTGATGGACGTCAAGGACTTGGGGAACCGTGTGCTGCGCTACTGGAACGAGCGCTACATCGACTTCCCTGTCGGCTACTGGGTCGAGGAAACCATCGGGTTGGAAAACCCTGTGCAGACTGGGCTGCAACTCTGGCTCAGCGCGGACACCCTCTCGTCAACGCACAGCGACGGTGACGCCGTGGCGTCATGGACCGAACTGAGCAACGCTCGCAGTGCCACTGCTACTGGTGTCGAGCGACCCACATTCCGAGATGCTGGACCGCGCCCCTTCGTGCAATTTGATGGGGGCAGCGACCGTATGACGGTGGCGTCTTCTCCCTTTCTGAACACCGAAGAGTTCACCATCTTCGCCGTGTTCAAGCCCGATGCCAACACTGGAAACAACACAGTTCTCGCTACGTCCAACGGCTACCATTTGACCAGCGAACCAAGTAACACGCGTGTCGTGGCTGGGTGGTACGACGGCGCTACTATGCAGACCGTCAACAGTGGAGCATCGAGTGTTCTTAACAGCGGTCTGAGCATTGTTGGCTACACTATGGAGGACACTGGTGCCGACGCAGAGGCTGACGAAGCCAAGGTCTACGTCAACGGCACACTCAAAAACACGTCAAGTGGTTTGACGTATGAACCAGATGGCGGCGTACTTTACATCGGCGGCAACGCCGGTAGCGACTATTTTGAAGGTGGCATTTACGAGTTGCTGGTGTACAACCGCGTTCTAAGCGACGATGAGCGTGAATTGGTCGAAGGCTACCTGTCGGTCAAGTACAACGTCTTGTTGGCTCAGGGGCACCCTTACAGGCAATTCCGGTACACGTTTGAAAAAACGCACGTTAGGGTCGGGTTCGACCAGCGCATGGTGGCCAGTCAGCAAGAGCCTTACGGATTCCTGAATGACCTGCGAAGCACAGGTCTGGTAGTCCAGTCCATCAGCGGAAACGTGCTTACCATCGACACTGGAACAGGTGACCCCCGGCAGTGGTTTGAAGTGGACGAGAGTACGCGACAGTACCCCATCTCTTCAGCATCAAATCGCATTTCACCTTCTTTCGTCACAGCCGTGACTGCTTCGACCATCACAGTGAACCCACCTTACGGAACCATGGTCATTCAAGTCGGCGACACTATCGACATGCACCCTATCACCTACAACGAGCCGTCTCTGATAGGTGGCTACAACTCACCCGTCGTCATTATTCCTATCAAAAATGCAGACACGTTCGATGCACAAGCGCTGCCTGAGAAGGCGGTTGGTCCTGAGTTCCCTGCCCACCAAGACGGCTCGTCAAGGGACGACGGGGGCGGCATCGAGCGCACGGACGAGTACATCGCTTATCTGCTGTCCAAAGCACTGACTGCTTCGTACTTTGACCTTAACCGAGACGTTGATGCTGATGGCAACCAGACCATGGACAAGGTGTTCAGCGTTGAGATTTCTGAGTCGGCCAACGGCCACAATGCCCGCCTCACCATCACGCAGCAATATCCTTCGTCGCTGGGCCGACTGTCTGGCAGCATCAACTCGTCCCTTGGTGTAGGCCAAATGCCTGTGACGCAGGGCTTCTCTGGTGGTCGCAGCGGCAAGCGGGTCAAGAGCGGGGGCGACAAGGTGCAGGACGTCCTCGGTGTACTGGCCAACAGTAACAACTTCGCAAACAACATCGAAGTGAACAACGTGTCGCAAGCCATTCAGATTGGGCTTGACTTCCTGTCGAATCAGTTCTACTCACCGGACGTAGCGGGTGACTACATCCATGGCATTCAAATCCCCTACACCTCGTTGGCGACCAAGGGGAAGAACGCGCTGGACTCAGAGGTAGCGCAGCGCAACTTCTTCCTCACGACCAAGGGAGGAACAGCCTCCAAGATGTCCAGCGCGAACGATGTACACGCTTCTCGTGCGTATGCTGCTGCGTTTCACGGTCACCTCAAAAACGGCATCAGCGGCCTCGTGTCGCAATTTGTCGTGCATCGGGACGCTGAGATGAAGGCATACGAGTTTGAACTGCAGTTCGCGGCTGCCGACATCATTCTGTGAGGTGTAGAGATGGCGATTCCCATTCGACTGCTCGCCGGACCCAACGGGGAGGTCCACATGGACCTCATCGCGCAGAGCATCGACATGGCGGTGGACCGCAACATCAGTGCATTCCCTACACCGAACAACGTCTTGGCGAGGTTCGCAGTGGACACCAACACGCCTCGCATCACCATGGACATCAGCGGCATCCTTGTCGACGATGACGGCAGCCCAGCGTTCGGTGCAGGGGAAGGTTCGCTGCCCATGCGCACGCTCATCAATTTCGGCAGCATGTTTCCGAGTGAGAACGTGTCCCCTCATAGGCCGTTTAGGCGGATAGTGGAAAGCGAGTCAGGGTTTTCACTCACTGCGCCCGAAAGATTCCCCATCTTTATGGCACACACTGGTTTTACCAGAGAAAGCACGAGCACAGTTCTCAACTTGTCGACCAGACACTCTACTCCGAACGCTACCAACATCGTGTACTCAGGTCGAGTAGCGAAGCCGCTCGCGTTTGCCAGCGGGTATTCTGCTGGTTCGACTTCCTTGCTGACTGTGAAGACCACCGTTTTGAACAACGGGAGCCCAGTCAACATCGCATCCGACCCCAGTTTGCTGGGAGCAGAAGCCTTGCTCACTGTCGGCTCTCGACTTGTCCTTGAAGACGGTTCTCTGCTTGGCATCGTCACGGGCCTCACCAGCACCACCGTGCAGTTCGACGCAGGGCTTGGTACAGCAGTCTCGACCAACGACCGCATTTACGTTAATCCTAAATGCTTCAATCAAAGAGGAGAGAGTCTTGGATTTGTGGACACCATTGAAGTGGACAACACAACAGGACGGTACTCCTTCTATATGGTCGACCCAATCGAGCAAACTTTGCTCGCAGGAGACACTATTGCTCTCAACGACAATCGACCAAGGCTCCTTGGCGCGCTGCACAATCAGCAGATGAAAATTGTCCCGTCCTATTGGCTTGAAGACCCGACCCGCAGCCCAAGTGCTCTCGTTTCCTCTTCTATCGGCGATGGCTTGCCAGCCAATATGGGTATCAGGCTGAAGTTCGACGCGAGCAAAACGTCTACCATCATCGGCGGCTCCGATAACCCTTCGGTTGTTCCCACATCACGTGCAACCAGTTATCGAGAGTTGGGCTACACCCTTCAGAGTCCTGCCAGAGATGCAGTGATTACTGTCCCGGTAGGGGGCATCCTCAGCGTTTCAGGTGGCAACCCAGCCGTTCTTCTCGCCCAAATGGTCGAAGATGCACTGACCAATCCTGTCGTGACGTCGGCTATCATCAGCCAGACCAACCTCATGCCCGTCAATAACAAGACGCTGAGTGGTGTGTTCAACGTCATACGCAACGGTCCTACTTTGCTCATCGAGCAGAGGTATGTTCCTGATGCAGAAATCGAACATCCCCAAGTCATGTCTACCGCTCTTGCTGAGCGCTTCAACCCCCAAGTGTTCACAACGTCGGCACAGTACGACAGCGCGTCCACGAAATCTGCAGGTGATAAGGCGCAGGACTTGATTGGACTGGTGTCCAATTCAGAGCAGGGTCTGGACCTTTTCCGAGGCGTACAGATTCCCTACGACAGCCTGATTACGAGTTCAGGTATCAACGGCGTGGCTCGGAACTTCTTTTTGACGTTCGGCTCGGTGCCTGCCACGGAGAAGGGTTCATCGAGCAACACGCGACCTGCATCACTACCCATGCGCGACTTGCTCCTCGACACGTCTGCCGCTGGCGGGAACCTGCCAGACGAAGGCTCTCGCGAGAAAGGCATCCTTGGTCGGTTCATCGACGCTGTAATTCCCCCCGAAGCCGAAGACCTTCTCGGATTCTTGGTCAACGCTTCGCACGACCTGATGGTCACGCTGGCTCCGGGCGCCGCACGTCATAACGATGGAGGCGTCCGCATTCTGCCTGAGAAACTTCATGTGAGGCATGAGGCTGGCAAGAACTACTACACGTTTGACCTAACGCTGGTGGCGACTGACTACGTGATTGGGGTGTGAAGATGACGCTGACGATTGACCCCGGCTACGGCCTGCGCTTTAACGGGGTCAGCGACAGCGTGATGGTACCCGTCAACACGCGATTTGTCCACGGTGAGCAGCGCGAAGAGCGTCAGGCACTGCCCCCTGTCGTAGAGAAGTTCACGCTGGAAACGTGGTTCATTCCCGACTGCGGCGGCGTGGTGTTTGAGCAGGAGAACGTGATGCGGCTGACTGTCGGTAGCCCAAGCAGCCCTGCTCCAGCCACGTTTGAGGTTAAGTTGCGCAACCAAGCCAGTGGGCGCGATGCAGTTTTCACACTGTCCACCGCCAAGCCTGTGACCAAAGCCAACGGTCGAATCGCGTACTGGGACGGCATCCTGTTCCCTTCGACGAGTGACCTGCACGACGGCTATCTTGCTACGGACGCGACCCGCAACTTCGCATCGGCGTTGGTGGCTGGACATCGAGAATTGCTGAACGTCACCGTCTTGTTCGACGGACGCACGCTGAGCCTGCTCGTCAACGGCGACTTGGTCGTTAGTCAGACCCTCGATGAAGTGTACGAACTCGTTCCGCAACAGAACAGCATCTACCTCGGCGGTCGAGGCGGTGATTTCCGTGGCACCCTTGAGGCCATCCACCTGTCGCGCGGCGCCATGCCCTCCGGCTACCAGCAGTACGCGCCAGTCAAGGGCGATGCGACCATGGGACTGTGGCGATTTGAGGAGCCGGTCAGCCCCATCAGCCTCATCACAACTACGCCGAGCATTTCTGCATCGACCTCGGCCTCATCAACCATCACCATCGGCGCAACGGCTGCGCAGGCCTTGGTGGATGAACTGAGCGGGCAGAGTGGGCTGACGTCGCTTGATTTTACAGCCAGCCCTTACAGTGGTGGCGCGTACAGCGTGTCCGTCTACGCGGCCTCGTCTGTGAGCACGGTGTCGATTCCCAAGGTTCCCTACAACATCCTGCTCAACCCGCTGGCCTACAGCGAAACAACTGGGAAACCCACCGGCAAAGCCCCTGAGCGCATGCGGCTGATGGCCATTGATGCCAGCGCCGGAACGGTCACCGTCGAGTCCATCCACCTCGACTTTGCTGCCAATCCGACGAGTGGACGGCGTGGTGCGCTGATGAACCACGACGCAGGGCGATTCGTCATCGTCACAGGCGACTGCATCGTCGACACGGGTGCTGGCAACGAGCACCAGCCCTTCGGGAGCGGCACTCAGTTTTCTCAACGACAGGGTCAGGTCATCATCGACGAAAGCGACTTTGAGAACAGCGGCATCATGTTCTCTCAGAGCATGGCTCTGGACAGTCACGAGTACAACTCATTTTCTGCCAGCGTGACCAACATGGGGTCGCAGTTCGCTGCAGGTCACACAGGTCGTCACATCCTCAATCACGTGGTCAGCCACCCGTTCATGGGGATGCTACCGCCGACCAGTGAGCACCGCGTTGAGAAGAAGTTGGACATCGGAAGCGACGTTATCTCGGCCATGTTCCCCAGCCAGTACTCCGACGTGCGTTCAACAGTTCCGGTCAACAGCGTGGTGTCCAGTTTCGACACGCACGGCCCGCTCAAGCCGCTGCGCATCAAGCACAGCAGTCTCGTGTCCCGCTTGGTCGAGAACGGCATGTCGGACATTGATGATGCTCAGCGGCGTCTGCTGGCCATTGGTGGAGCGGTATTCGACCCGACGCCGTTCTTGCTGAAGGCTGTATCAGGAAACCAAGAATCTGGGGATGCCAAGTTCACCATTCCTTCGTCAGAAAGCCGCATCGCAGTGCTTCACGTGCCGTTGCTCGCTGATTACGATTACGCGCCCTTCGTGCAAGTCCACTACAACGCGATGGACTACGCTGGCGTCAATTTCACGACGGGGGCTACGAGCCGAACCACTGCAGCCATCAGCGGCGGCAACACCGTGCTGACGCTGCAAAGCGTCAAGTCATTCGGCTACGACGGCGACGTGTTCAGCGCCAGTGAACTCAGCATCGGAAACACAGTTGCTTCGACAACTGCCGGAGTCACCGCTGCTATCGACTACGCGACGAAAACCATCACACTCTCTGCTGCTGCGCAGGCCAGTTTCGTCACGCTCGCGGTGCAAGACGCCATCGTCAAGCGTGCTGACCGAACGCCAAAACTACTCATCGAGAAAACGCTCCCTGACGTAGCGGTCGAAGTGAGCAGCGGCTACTCCATCCTTGACGTCATCAAAGACTCGATGGCGACTGGCCCTCTCAACATCTTCGCTCCCGGTGGTCTGGTTGAGTTTGAGCAGCCAAACATGTTCATGTTCAATGACGGTGAATTGGAGGGAGAACACACAGAAGGCTTGGTGGCCGAGAAGGTACTCGACTACTCCCTCTGCCCAGAGAACTACCTACCGCTTACGTCGTCTGACCCTGTCCAGACGACACCTCAAGCAATTCGAGTTGCGACAGAAGAACTGCAATCGCGCTCTTCAGTGTTTCACCGCATGCTTGCTCGTACAGAAGAGCGCGAGCCTTTGTCCTACGAGGATGTAGCAGGTGTTAGTCTGCAGAATCCAAGCAACGGTCGCCGCCCTCGCATAGGCGTGCGCATCAACGAGGCGGCTGGCTACGCCTCATCCACGTCTACGGCTATGACCGTTGACGGCGTCGATGCAACCACGGTCATCGAGGTCGGCGACAACCTGTTCAAGTCCAACGGCACCAACCTTGGTGAAGTCACTGCAGTCACGGCTACGACCGTCACCGTGGGTGCTGGGACCTCAGACTCACTGGTCGACAACGATGAACTGTTCATTCACCCGCAGATGGCTGGAAAGGGCACGATGAACCAGAGTTCTTGCGTGCACGACTTCTTCGACATCATCGAACATCGCTCGCGGGATAAGACGCTGCAAATCGTCATTCAACCCAGCGACCGCCAGCGGTTCAATCTCCTGAACAAGTTGGCAGGGGCTGAGGCGAACGCTTCGTTCACGGTCGAAAGCCTCGTTTCTCGCGGGCGCGTCGTCTCGTTCACCGATGAGACCAGCGGCCAGTACACAATGAGGGCGCACGGTCTGATTGGTGACTTGTCGTCGTCCAGCGTCTACGTCAAAGGCTCAGCGTCGCCCGACTCACATATCGTCAAGGAACTGATGCCGGGAGCACCCGTCGTCACGATGACCCTTGGTGGGCCGGGACAAGGTGCGGTCAACACCAAGCAGACGTGGGACCCAAGTTCGCTGACGCGGCTCGCATGGAACACGCGGCGCGATTGCCAAGCGGTCGTCAGTTCATCTACCAGCACTACAGCAGTCGTGCTACCTCTGAACAACCGTGCAGAAGATTTGCAGGCGTGGGGGACCTACGGATTTCCCAAGACTGGTCGCATTTACCTTGAACTGAGCGGCAACCTTGGTGAGCAAAGGCGCTTTGCCAGCGCTGAATACGTCAGCAAGACAGGTACTACGTTCACGTTCAGTTCAGGGACAGGGCACCTTGGTTCTGGCAAGTTCGTATTGGCTGACGGCTCTGGAGCAGACTCGTTCGCGGACTGGGTCACGAGCACTGGGTTGGCCGCAGGAAGCATCCTTCACGTTGACGACAAGTTCAGCGAGGAGTCAATGTGCAACGACGGGACCACCATCAACGACCGACTGTTTCAGTCGCTCGACACTGTTCAGCACGACTACCAGTTGGGCACTCAGTACGCGAGCACGCGGGCTTTAGTCGAAATCCCCCTGTTCCCTGACTTCTTCTTCGACAGTCCTGAGCGAGGTATCTTCCCCGGACCGGACAACAGTATGAAGTTGCACATCGACGCGACGCACACTGCTCATTCATGGAACCCCAACCCCGTCGGTCGACGACCCGGCTCAGTTTCGCCTCAAGACCCTGAGATGTTCGGTCCGTTCTCCTACACCGTGCAGACCAATTCTCACCGAAGCGGCACCAAGGTGTCTCGTCCATACGACACCGCGAACCATCGCATCTATGTTGAAGACGCCAACCTGTTCCCTATCCCTACTGCACCACCGACCGAAGTCGCTGAACTCGGAGGCAGTGCCCGTTACCGCCGAGCCTTCCTCGCGAACGGGGAATGGGTCATTTACGACGCGCGCAACACGACCAGCCATTATCTCGAAATTGTTGGCTCCAAGGGTGATGACTACGTCGCCAGTGAGAACTTCTTCCGCGACCTCAAGGTTGGCGCCCACATCTTCCCTGCGCCCGGCTATCAGGACATGGGCTACAGCGGTATGGCTGATAATCCAAGCCTCATCAGTGCTGGCTACGAAAACCGCCGTTCGTTTTATTTCGACCGCTCCAGCGTCATGACGCAAGGTGGCAACGTCGACTACGGGCTCAAGCAATACGTTAGCGCTATCGAACTGAGGGCTGGACCTACGGTCAACCCGCACTTGCCGAGAGTCGTAAGTGGGCGCCCGAAGGCTAAAGTTGTGGCCGTCACCGGCAGCCCCGCCACATCTTTGACGCTGAACGATGCCACTAATTTTCCCATCGCCAGTCCTGACGCTGCCTACAACTTCCGCGTTGCATGGCGTGACGCTGGTGGTATTATTGCGCGCGGGTTCTATAACAACCGCTTGGGCAACGTCTTGGCCATCACCAGCCCTGATGCGGGCTTCACACCTTCAGTGGGCGACGAAATTTACGTTGAAGACCTCTACGCTACATCGTCGTCAACGTACCCCAAGGTGCGCGAGACGTTCCTGAACAGGGCGTGGTCGCATCCGTACTGCGGTGGAGGCCTACGACAAGGCGACACCGTGTGGATGAACAGGCACTACACCAGCCCGCACGCTGTCGAGGGTTTATTCTGCAAGAGCAGAGGGACATTGAATGAGGCCGAAGTCTGGACCGGATTCAACGGTGGCACTGCGACGTTCAGCACCGACCCGCGAAATAGCACCCCCATGGAAAATTTCCTCATCGGCAACACATGCGTTGAGACTGCTCAGAATCTCGTGCAGCACATCAACCGCACCATCGAACTGAACTACAGCGCTCTGGGTACATCGTCTCAGCCACCTGTCGTTGCTTACCTCGACCCTTACCAGTGCACCGAAGGCCACGCTCGCATCCTTCTATATGACGTAGCGCACGACCGCGAGTTCATCGCTTTTCAAGACATTCACATGCAAGTGCAAAGCAGCCCTGCGGCATCAAGCATAGGCAAAGACTCTGGTCTGCAGACTGGCACCATCAATAACACGTCTGCTGACTCAGGTTCGACGCTCGACGTGGCAGCAGGGTTCCCTTCCCAAGAAAAGGTCCTCAATCCTGCTGAAAAGTCTGACTTCATCGAGGCAGCGTATGCCCACAACAGTGACTGGAACGAAGCGGCCTCAGGTGGTTTGTCTACGCACAGGGTCGGCGGTGTTGACGACTTGGCTGCAGATGGGTATTCGGCCCGCACCAACGATGCTGCTACGGATGCACGGGCTGCTGAACTGAAGCATCAGGAAATTGATGCCAGCACCAGAGAGCAATCGACCTTTTTCGATACCCCTGACGGCACTCGCGTCATCCCTGCATTCCTCGCACTCAAGGGCATTCGCAGCACAACGCTCGACTTGACCAGCCACGACGAGGCCCGGCTGCAATACCTTGACCAGTGGACAAGTATGGATTTCGTGCGCCGCCTAACGGTTGACTTGGGTGAAGTGACGTTGCGCGATGGCGTCACGGACATTGAGTCAGCGGCTCGCGAGGTCGTTCGCCTCATCAATCAGGCAGGGGCCAAGAACGGCAAGACCCATGCTCGGCGACCAAACGACCAGTTCCTTGGGGAAAGTGAGCGCTTTGACCTCACAAGCCCCGGACCAAAGTCGACGTCTCACAACACCAGCGTTGACCCCGCTGCACCTCATCAGCGAGCAGACTTTGCCGCCACTGCGTCGACCCACGACCCGGCACCGTTTTGGGACCCCTCCAAAGCGTTCTCCAGCCACGACCGAGGGACGCACATGGGCTACGTGCGCGCACACCTTGGACGTGTCGTCCTTGATTCAGACGGCAACCCCGGCTACTCTATCGTCATTCACTCGACCGTTCCGGGTGCAAGCGGGCGAAACTTCTGCACTTGGCTGGACAGCAGCAAAGCGCAAAGCGCCTATCGCCCACAATTCCTGATTGGACATGGTGGACGATTCCGCAATTACTGGTGCCAGCCAGACGAAATGACTGGCGAGAACATGCACCCTGCACCTATGCCTATCAACCGATTCGGGCGCCCATTCGCGCCCATCACGACCCTCAAGGAGCACTTGCCACCTGAGAACCCCAGCGACCCGCTACTGAACAACCTCGACTTTGGTGCTGAAACCAGCAACAGCGCAGGAGCGATGGCGACCAGCACTGTCGAGTCTGGTAGCGGGCGCAACTTCAACTCCCAACTGAACGAATCGTTTGAGACGAAGAGTCCTGCGTCTGTGTTGGTTGACGGTCTTCGCGTCGGCACGCAGGCCAAAGCCCGCATCAACTTCGGTGGCCTGACGCAGGCTGGCATCCCCGGTTGGGCACCAGATGCTGGGCGATGGGGCTGCGGTAGTGATGGCTCTGAGAACCTCATCGCATCACGCTACGGAAACGCAAGCAACGCTGCAGACCTCATGACCGTGACGTCCGATGCGAGCGTTGACGGTTACATCCCAGACAGTGAGATTCGCTCGGCCAACGTCGGCGATTCTCCACTGTACGGTCTGCGCTTCGTTGACCACCGTGGCGACAGCCACACTGTCCGATTTGTCTATCGGCAGCACGGTCAGAACTTCGCCAACGACAACACCTACCTCCCACCGACGCTGGACGAGGAGGTCGTCATTTACTTCGACGACCGTGACGTTGCGCAAGGTGGATTCACCATCGGGCGGCATATGGTAGGCGTCGGAGAAGTGTGTGGCGAAAAGACAGGGGGGACTGGGAAGAAGTTCAAAGGCAACCTCTGGAACACCTACCCCGCGCCGATTGTTGGCGTCAAGGCCACTACTTCCTTGTCGTCAGGTACCATGACGGTCACGCTCGGTGCGCCTTATGACACGAGCGCCCCTGCCGTGATGCAGACCCACCCGGACATCCTTGGCTACCTTGGATTCCCAGAGAGCGGCATGTTTCAACTGTCCACTCAGTCGGGTGTGCAGGGGTTGACGTTCTACTACACCAGCCGCACCCACAACGACTACAGCGGCACGCATCAGTTCTTCGGCGTCCTCGGCGGCTCGTCCAGCCACAGCAACGGCGACTGGTACCTGAGCCCCCGTATCAATTTCACGAGTCTGCTTACCGACGAGGTCATCGCTGCTGCAGTCGAGCAAGCCATCAACAGTGGCTCTGGGACCTTGGATTGCACTGGCATGTTTGCTCCTGATGGGAAGACACTCGGTGAGTGGGGCGTCAGTCCTACGGCCGTTCACATCACCACCCGTAGCAACCGACAGGTGCCCCTCAGTCGCCTGTTCGTGGCGGAACGTACTCCCGACTGGGGCCTGCTTGATGGTGCATCCAGCGACAGCATTGTGAGCAGCAAGCACACTGGTGGTCTCAGCAGCGCTGAGGTGGATGCTGGTACTCGACTCGACGTGGGCTACCTGCCCAAAACAGTCCTGCACATCACCACTCGTTATCGGGGCTCCAACGCAAACACGGCTACGCCTGTGCTTGTCGACAGTCAGAACAATGTTGTGGACATCACAACGTGGCAGCGCAATCTGCGCGGTGAAAACTTCATCGACGTGCCGGGCGACCTCATCATTCCTCGCGTTGATTCACCGAGCCTCCTCATACACAACGTGGCCACGTCAGGCACTCTCAAACTGAACACCACCGACTCGGCTGCTCTCGCCGGAAAGTTGGCAGGTACAGATGCAGACACTTGGGGCGAACCATTCATCTTGTGGCACGGTGACGAATACATTCACGTCAGGAGCGAACCGGGCGCGAGCACCAGCGTCTACTATCTTGCGTACGACCCCGATGTCGGAAAATCCAGCGGATTCCATCTGGGTGCTGACGAAGTACTGTTCAAGCGCTCAAGCGGGCTTCGCGGTGCCATTGAAACAGATGGCATTCGTCGAGCAGGAAGCAAGCAGTCGAGCCCCTTCCTCTACTTCCGAGGTGGGCGCGACAGTCCAGACCACTGGGTTCCGCTCTACTTTGGCGGCGGCTTCTCTGGAGCAGTCGTCGACATCAATGACGGCACACAGAACGACTACAGTGACTTCTACACGCACCCCTATTCGTCTGGCCCCACGGGTTCTGCCGGTCTGCAAAACGTCGGTGAACTGTCTGGCTCTTACGCGCTCATCGACACCAACGCGATGCTGGCGATGTTCCCCGGCACACCTTACCTTGACCAGCACCGTGGTCAGAACAACCCTCCGTACTTCAACCAAGACGCCATGCTTTCCTTCGACATGGCTAAGGGTGCGAACACCAAGGTCACAGGACTCACCTACACAGACGGCACTAACTCGGTGCATGCAAACGTACCCACTCCCCTCATCCTGCGCTTCGCACACCCTCACGCGCGTTACACTCCTGAGGGCAGCACGACTGACCACACCACCTACATGGTGTTCGGTCCGGGCCAAGCCTTCCCACACAGCGTTTCGCAGTATGAGCCAAAGGGTTCAGCCATCGTCACTGCTGGCAACGGTTACAGTGCCGTCCCTATCCACATCGGAGGCGACCCCACCAAGGACTCATTCCTCCCCAACCAATTGGCAAACGGCGACGGAACTGAGCATTCTGGATTCAACCGCACAAGCAGCACTACTGCCCATTTGCCAATGACGACCTTCTTCCAGCAGAACCATCGACAAGGATTCAACTACGTGATGAACTGGCAGCCCACCAAGGGCTTCCCGTCTACCAGTGCCTCTGCTACGAAGTCCTACACTCAGGCATTCAACGAGGCGTTCTACTTCGACGGTTCCGCTGTCACGACAGTTAACCTGCCAAAGCACTACCACCCCTTCTCCTACATCTTCGCAGACCTTGCCGGAGCATTCGTTGGCAGCGTGACTCACCCCAAGACACGCCGCTCATCCGTTGTCTGGCACATGGACGGCGGCTATCATCCCGGCGGCCACTTCCTCGATAATCACGTGATGAAGAACCCACCTAACCCGGTGGCTACCAACCGCCTGAACGTGGGAGGGTTGGCCAAGCACAATGCGTCCTCTTTCCGACCTGCGGGGCTGCTGGCGAAGGCTTACCTCGACTACTACTCTGCTGACCGCGAACAAGACACCGACAGTCACGTGGTTGTCGTGGACGCTACGCGCTGCCAAAACGCGGAGGAACTGGCCACGGTTTTGAGCGCTGCTATCAACACGTTCCCCGGCGCTGACCCCCTGAAGGCTATTGGTGGGACGTTCATGCCGAGCATGCAGAACGCTCACAACCAAGACAGGTATGGCTGGGTCGAACTTGACGTCGTGTCGTACACGGCAGAAGCAGGTGCGACACCGGCCTCACTGACGGTGACCAATTCAGCCACCACGCTCCCTGACTACGGGTGGGTGCGCGTGTCGAATGGAACCGTGGCTGGCTATGCCCCCTACATCTCACAGAGCGTCAGTGCTCCCAACACCACGTTCACGCTGGCGGTGGCCCCCGGAACCAGCGCTACAAATGTGGTTGACGAGGCTGGGAACCCTGTCGTGCCGACAACCGACTTCAAGGCCTACGTCTGGACCAAGGCCGGGGTTCACCGCCATAACAACGTCAACGCTCCTTCACGGGACCACATGACGCAGGTTCACTTCAGCGGCTTCCACGACGCCGTCGATAGGACACGGCCCACAGGCGCAGTGGGCTGGCACGGTGAGGCATACTCCTACCTGAACTCGTATCAAATCGAATCCTCTGGCCTCTACCCTGCAGGGCTTGGCGCTTGGCATCCGTTCTTGGGATTCGCGCCCTACGGGGCTTCTGAAAACTGCACTGCTGGTGGCTCGCCCAAGGGCTCGGTCGACTCGCCCGCTGCAGCATTCTTCGGTGACTATTGCGTCACTGGGCTCGCAAGCCGCCACCTCGTCGCTGTGACTCACGAAAGCGAATTGCCGCTGATTGCCAAGGCTGACCGCGACGGCGTGAGTTGCACGGGTGACTGGTTGCACATGGTCCAGAGCACCAACATCGCACACGCTGGCACAGTGGCATGGGACGACAAAGTGCACAACAAGAGCCGGTACGTCGGCCCTGCTACGGCTGGTCCACACGTTGAGTTGCAGGTATCCAAGCAGTTCTCTGTCCCGACAGAGTCGTCAGATTACCCTGCGAGCGGCTCAGCAGCAACTGACGCTCAATGGCACCGAACGATTCAGAACGGAGATATGCTCCGCGCTGATGCGTGCATCTTCCCTACTGGCGACCTGGTTTGGGATGAGAGCGTAGTCACTCACTCTTCTTCGCACGAAAGGGCGTCTACCTACGGCGTCGAGTGCATCGGCGTGAACAATCACAACGATTACCTCGACATCACCGCCTCGACGACTGACTCACCTCACAACGGGCTTTTCGGTTTCTACGACGCTCGGCTCGCTGCTCGCAACTTCCTCCCTGAGCACGTCGTCTGGAAGCGTATGGATGGCGGTAGCCTCACGATGCCATCCCTGAGCGCTCGTGGGCTCGGCATGGTGCCATGGGTCAAGCGCAAGGTGGGAGCCAACGACTACCGTCTTGTCGGTGAAAAGGTGCTGGGCAACGTGCGGTTCTCCTTTGAATCCACAAACGCAGCCATGTTCCCAATCATCCAAGCGCAAGAGTTGGCGCACCCGCAGTTGGCCGAACAGCACCCTCTTGAAATCCGAAACGCACTGCTCATTCCCAACGAAGAGCAACAGTTTCAGAGCATGTTGGTGGTCGACGACACTGGCCAAGAGCACTACTTGCAGGGTGGCTCACCCTTGGGCACTATCATCCTCGACT
>Ga0099848_1000507_pt1 | contig 18468 bp, 23 predicted proteins | sample CB_VirMetaG_3_FD_78179 | JGI IMG/M metagenome (GOLD analysis project Ga0099848, IMG submission 78179) | Freshwater to marine saline gradient viral communities from Chesapeake Bay - CB_1508_1S Viral MetaG | ecosystem: Environmental > Aquatic > Marine > Coastal | place: USA: Chesapeake Bay...
ATAATATAAATAAAAACAGGAGAAACACAAATGGATTTCAACGGAAACACACCATACGATCAATTGTTAGAGAAGTGGTCACCACTTATTGACCATCCCGAATTAGAGAAGATTGAAGATGTTCATAGAAGAAGAACAACCGCAGTTCTTCTTGAGAACCAAAAGAGAGCAAACAGAGAACTCATCACCGAAGATGCTCCAGTTAATAGCATGGGTGGAGGATTCTCAGTCACTCAAGCAGCAGGAACCCAAGGAAACCTTGCTGGTTATGACCCAATCCTCATCAGTCTTGTTCGTCGCGCAATGCCCAATGTCGTTGCATACGATATTGCCAGCGTTCAACCAATGACTGCACCAACTGGTCTTATCTTTGCCTTCCGCGCTAAGTATGAAACACAAGGCGGCGTTCTTGAGGCAATGTATGATGAGCCAATCGCATCCTTCGCAGGTGCTTCAGGTTCAACTGGTGTTGATAACCTCACCGAAGGTTCAACTTATATCAACCCCTTCGGTCTTGGAAACAGCATGGGTTCATTTACTGCTTCACCAGCAAGAAAGGATCTATTCTCTAGATTCCGTGGATTCCTCACTCAAAGCGCAGAAGCTCTTGGTGGTGGTGGCGCAGGCGATCCTGACTTCAAGCAAATGGCATTCAGCATTGAAAGAGTCGCTGTACAAGCCCGTACCCGCGCACTCAAGGCTGAATACACCACTGAACTTGCACAAGACCTCAAAGCAGTTCACGGTCTTGACGCTGAGTCAGAGCTTGCAAACATTCTCTCAGTTGAAATTCTCAATGAAATCAACCGCGAGATTCTCCGTTCAGTTTACACCGTTGCTAAGAGTGGCTCACAACAAGCCGATCTATCGTACACTGGTAGCTACGATCTCTCACTAGATTCTGATGGTCGTTGGTCAGCAGAGCGTTATCGTGGACTTATGTTCCAAATTGAACGCGAAGCTAATGTCATTGCTAAAGAGACTCGTAGAGGTAAGGGTAACTTCGTCCTTTGCAGTGCAGATGTTGCTTCTGCTCTTGCAATGGGTGGATTCCTAAATATCTCACCAGCACTCAATGTCAACCTCAATGTTGATGATACTGGTAATGTCTTCGCTGGTGTTCTTAACGGACGCTACAAGGTCTACATCGATCCATTCGTTCCAGCAGGCGTTGACTTCTTCATGGTCGGTTACAAGGGAACCTCACCATACGACGCTGGTATGTTCTACTGCCCATATGTTCCTCTACAAATGGTTCGTGCAGTCGGACAAGATACCTTCCAACCAAAGATTGGTTTCAAGACTCGTTACGGTCTTGTCGCCAATCCATTCGCGAAGGGTCGCGACAGCTTCGCTGGTCAAAACGCTCTCACCGATGGTTTGGATTTAAACAGCAATGTTTACTACCGTCTATCAAGAGTTGTAAATCTTCATGGTCTTGACTCAGGTCTTGACTCAGGATCCTGATAGCTCTTAATATCAGTAAAAAACAGGCTGGTCGAAAGACCAGCCTGTTTCTTTATAAATAGTAGTATATGTTCAACCCGAGCAATATACCAGCAGACATTAAAAGTATTCTCCCTGGGGATTTTTTATCTTCAAATCCTAATGTTCCAGAGAATACAAATTATTTAATTCAGAATAAGTTTGTTTTTATTCTGACAAGATGTCCAACTGTAACTTATTATTTACAGAGAGTCAATTTACCATCAATCAGTCTTGGTCAATCTCTACAATCAAATCCCAGTGGTATTGAATTGGTAAGACCTGGAAATAGATATGTCATTGAAGATTTGCAAATAAGTTTTCCAGTTGATGAAAATATGGTAAATTATAGAGAAATTTTTAACTGGATAACTCAAATTGCGCCTTGGAGTGGTAACTATGAAAGATTGAAAGAGGAACAAAAAACCTCTGATGCCATGCTGTTGATATTGAATAATAATTCTTTACCAATTTTATCATTCAAATTCTACAACATATTTCCATCATTTCTTTCTGGATTAGATTTTGATGTCACTTCTCCCGATACTGATCCTATTATTGCATCGGTTGTATTTAACTACACACACTTTGATATTTTAACAGATTACACTCAATAATATGAACATTCATGATATTCGCAATGAAGTCGAGAAAGATATAAAAATTGACAAAACAAATCTCGACTATGAAGCAACGGTTATACCACAACAGCACAACAAATATCTTTGTATGCTTACTGATGAGAAATTAATTTATTCAAAATATATTTCAGAACTCAATGTTCTAAAAAGAAACAAATGGTTGTATTATTCTGGAAAGATAAGCGAAGAACAACTTTCTGAACTTGGATGGGAACCTTTTGAGTTAGCCATTCTTCGACAGGATCTTGATAAGTTTATTGATTCGGATAAAGATGTAATTGAAATGAATCTAAAAATTACTCTTCAGAAAGAAAAAATAGATTATTTAGAATCAGTGATAAAGGCTGTGTCAAATAAAATGTGGGCTGTTAGAGCCGCTATTGATTGGATAAAATTCACACAAGGAATGTGATGATCAAGATAGAAAAGATAGATGAAGTTTTTATGAAGGTGCATTGCGAAGACGCATATGCAAGAGAACTTTCTTCTTTTTTTACTTTTAAAGTTCCAAATCATCAATTCACTCCAGCCTTTAAGAAAAAGAGGTGGGATGGAACCATAAAATTATTTAATCTAGCATCTAGACTGATATATGTTGGATTGCTCGACTATGTAACAAAATTTCTTGAAGAACGCTCATACAAATATACCATCGAAGGCTTCGAAAAAATTCCATTTGATGATAAATTTATTGATGATTGGTTAAAATCACAGGTGGTATATTCTGGAAAAAAACAAATCATACCACATGATTATCAATTAGAAGCAGTCAAGGAAGCCATAAAGAATAATAGAATACTTCTCATATCCCCAACTGGCTCTGGTAAATCATTGATTATTTACTTGACTCTAAAATTTCTTTTAGAGAATTTTGAATCAACTAAGTATCTGATTGTTGTTCCGACGACTGGTCTTGTGACACAATTAGCTTCAGATTTCAAAGATTACTCCAATTATGATAAGTCTCTTTTGAGACAGATACATTTAATCTTTCAGGGTCAAGAAAAGATTTCATCAAAAAGAATTACAATATCAACATGGCAAAGTATCTTCAGAGAAACGCAAGATTACTTTGCAAATTTTCATGGAATATTCGGTGATGAGGTACATTTATATAAGGCAAAATCACTTTCCATGATCATGAAAAAATTGACCGACACTCCATTTAGGATCGGAACAACTGGAACATTAGACAACACACAAGCCCACAAGTTGATGATCGAAGGGTTATTCGGTAGAGTACATTCAGTAACAACAACAAAGGCTTTGATGGATGATAACATTCTTTCAAAGCTAACAATTAATTCTATTTTGCTTTCTTATGATGAAAATCAATACAAACATATCAAGAAAGCAAGATATCAGGATGAAATGGAATGGTTAGTAACAAATGATAAAAGGAATCAGTTCATAACAAAGTTATGTTCAATGATTCCTGGAAATGTATTGGTTCTTTTCAATTATGTCGATAAACATGGTATACCATTACATAATATGATCAAGAAAACAACAAATAAAGATGTATTCATGATCTATGGGAAAACTGATATAGAAGAAAGAGAACAAATAAGACACATTGTTGATAAACATGATAACAGTGTCTTGGTAGCCTCTTATGGGACATGTTCCACTGGCATAAATATAAAGAACATAAACGCAGTGATATTTGCCTCTCCATCAAAATCTGTAGTTCGTGTTCTACAGTCAATCGGAAGAGGTCTTAGAAAGTCTGAAACTAAAGATTCAGTGATCTTATTTGATATTGCAGATGATTTGTCTTGGAAGTCATACAAGAACCATACCCTCAGACATATGGATGAGAGAATCAACATATATACTAAAGAGAAGTTCAACTATACGATCAAGAAAATTCGTCTTTAGGAGTAATCATGAACTATAAAATAGTAAAACTAAGTAGTGGTGAAGAACTAATTGCTGACATCGTTGAAAACGAAGATACAGTAACTCTTGAAAGACCAATGGTATTTGTAAATTCGACAATGTCTAGTGATTCTGGTCTTGCTGTTGATGTCACCTTTATGAAGGATTGGCTAAACAACAGTGATATCAAGAAACTTGATATCAAGAAAGAAAAAATAATCGCCATCATAGAACCAAGCAAAAAGTGCTCTGAGATTTATGATGACGAGAAAAAGAGAGAAGATGATACTTCAAAAATAGAAGAAGAACTGGAAAATAATCCAGAATCACTTAAGGATCATCTTTCAAATATGTTAGACAATTTATTGAATGATTCTTCTGATTTACCAGATGATTATTATAATCACATGGAGTCTGCTGAGGAAGAGTACTTCGCAAAGAAGAGAAAAAAGAAGAGAAGAAAAAAGGAATCGGAAGTAAACTCTTTTATTCCAAAAGAATTACAGGAAAGACCAATGATTTATTTAAATATGATTATTCCACCTGAGGCAATCATGAATATGATTACTGCTGGTATTATTGAACCAGAGACACTTCAGAAAATGGTAGATGAAGTGAAGAAGAAGAATAAATTTACTGGAGATGAAAAAAACCGAGACGATTTCGGAAATCAATTCTCGGATTGGAATCCTGACCCAACTAGTGATGACTATTGAAATGGTTCCCAATAGTACTTATAGTATCTTAAAGAACCTCTAGACCCTAGATCTCTTCTGATTCCCACACAATCATTATATGTGAGAATATAAAACCTGTCAAGTAAAAAGTTTGAATTTTTTACTTGATTTTCTAAAAATCCTTGATATAATTAGGCATGTCAAAAACAGATAAAAAGAAAAAGAAGAGCAAACATTACATTGATAATGATCAGTTTTTATCTGCAATGAATGATTGGAAAGATCTCGTAAATTCTTGCAGAAAAAATGGTAAGCCATTACCACCAGTGACTGATTACATCGGATTATGTTTTTATCAGATAGCAGATCGGTTATCTAGAAGACCAAATTTCATAAATTATCCATTCCGAGAGGATATGGTAAGTGATGGGGTAGAAAATTGTCTACAATATGCCCATAATTTTGACCAGGAAAAATCAGAAAACCCATTCTCGTATTTTACACAAATAATATATTATGCTTTTCTCCGAAGAATAGAAAAGGAGAAAAAACAAGCATATATTAAATTTAAGTGTATGGAAAGATCAGATATAGATCGGAAATACACAGATTGGCTAAAAGAAAGCAGTGAATCTGGGACATTTTCAGAATTCATTCAAAGAAATTTTTATCTCTCAGAGCATGATCTTGAAAAATTAGATAAAGAAACAAATAAGCCAAATAAAAGGAAAAGAAAGAAAAAATGAAGATCGCAATTATATCTGATACCCATTTTGGATATAAAAATGACTCTCAATTCTTTTTAGAAGAATCTTTAAAGTTCTTTGAAGAACAATTCTTTCCATATGTCAAAGAACATAACATAAAAAATGTAATTCACATGGGGGATCTTTTAGATCGTAGAAAATATGTGAATTTTTTAACTTTAAATCAAGTACATAAAAGATTTGCATCATTTTTTGAAGAAAATGATGTTAATTTACATATTACAATTGGAAATCACGACACTTATTTCAAAAATACAAATCAGGTAAATTCTATAAAGGAATTATTTTCTCAATATACTAAATTTAATATATTTGAGGAACCTGGAGAATTAGATTTTGAAGGATTAAAAATAGGCTTTGTGCCATGGGTTACTTATGATAACGAAGACGATTGCTTGGATTTCATTCAGAGTACGGCTGCTTCTATTCTTGTTGGGCATTTTGAAATCAATGGATTCGAAGTAGTAAGTGGAATTAGACATATCACGGGAATAGATCCATTAGTATACAACCAGTTTGATAAAGTATTATCTGGTCATTTTCACATAAGACAATCTAAGGGCAATATTCATTATCTTGGTTCACAATATCAAATGAATTTTGGTGATGTCAATTGTAAGAAAGGCTTCAATGTACTAGATACAGAGACAAGAGAAATTGAATTTGTCGAAAATACTAGAAAAATATTCCATGTCTTAAAATACGACGATAATACAGACATTGAAGTAGAAAAACTAACACCAGAAAATATTAAAGGTTGTTATATAAAATTAGTAGTTGCTAGTAAAAAGAAAAGAAAAAAATTTGATGAATATGTTGATTATATTCTGTCAAATGAACCACACGAATTCACTCTTATAGAGGATTTTGATAATCAAGAAGAAATGGATGATGAAATAGATGTGACTCAGGATACTCTTACTATAATTGCTAAAGAAATAGATAACAATGATTTGATCGCTGACAAAGAAGCAATGAAAGATCTTATAAAAGAATTATATCTAGAAAGTATTTCATTATGAGTGAAGAAAAGACTGCTGATGATTTTTTGTTTCGGGAAGAGACAACTGAAAAAACAAAGTTTAGATCTATGATCCTTCCAGAGAAGGTTTTGGAAAATGATAATATTCAAGAAAGTAAGATTTAAGAATTTTGGTTCCTTTGGTAATAAGTTCACAGAAATAAACTTAACCAAAAATGGAACTACATTAATAACAGGGTCAAATGGTAGCGGTAAGTCTTTTGCCTTACTAGACTCAATTACCTTTGCTTTGTTCGGTAAGCCATTTAGGAAGATTAATATTCCACAATTGCAAAATTCAATTAATACTAAAGAGAGTGTAGTTGAAATATTCTTCCAGATTGGAAATGACGAATATAAAATTCGTAGAGGTCTATATCCTAGACTATTCGAAATTTATAAAAATGATATTCTTTTAAATCAAGATGCAAAATCGTCTGATTATCAAGATTTATTAGAAAAGAATATTCTCAAAATGAATTATAAGACATTTACTCAAGTAGTAATACTTGGTAGCTCTTCTTTTGTTCCGTTCATGCAACTAAGTGCAGCAGACCGTAGACTTGTCATAGAAAATATTTTGGACATAGACATCTTTAGTACTATGAATAGCTTATTAAAGACAAAAACTTCCGAATGTAAGGAAGAGCTGCGAGACATGACTTATAAGATTGAAAATCAGAAACAAAAGATAGAATACCAAGAAATTATTATTCAGAAAACAAAGAATAATAATCCGAATAATAAACAAGATCTTCTTGATGAATATAAACAAAAATTAGAAAAATTAAAAGAATTAAATGGACAAATTGATTCTATAAAGGAAAAAAAGAAGAATATTGATATTTCAAAGGAACAATCAATTAATAAAGAAATATCGAAATTAAATAAACTTCTCATACAACTTGATTCGAAAGAAGAGATTGCTACAGATGAAATTGAGTTTTATAAAAAAGAATCAACTTGCCCTAAATGCAAGGGAGATATAACAGAAGAAACAAAGAAAAAGAATATTGTAGAAATTGAAGATAAGATTTCAAATATTTCCGACGCAAGGGGTAAATTTAAGAATGCTATTGGGGAATTGGAAAAAGATCTTGAAATCATAAACAATGATAAAATTTATAATTCTAATCTTGATAAAGAAATAAACGAAATAGAAAAAGAAGCCTATGCGTATAAAGTTTCTTTAAATAATCTTAAAAGTAAATTGGATACAGATTCTTCAAATAATGTCGAAGTTGATCAAGAAGAAAATAAATTAATAGAGGCTAAAATCGAATACAATAAATTATCAGCTAATAAAGAATATAAGAAAAAGGAATTAATTAATTTTGATTTAGCATACAATTTATTGAAAGATGGTGGGGTAAAATCTAAAATCATTAAGTATTATTTACCCACCATGAACAAGAACATTAATAAATACTTGAAAGCCATGGATTTCTTTGTTCAGTTCTATTTAAATGAAGAATTTAATGAGTCAATCAAAAGTAGAAATAGAGATGAATTTTCTTACATGAATTTTAGTGAAGGGGAAAAGATGAGAATAGATCTTTCTTTACTATTATCATGGAGGGATATCGCAAGACTTAAAAATAGTGTAAATTGCAATTTACTTATTCTAGACGAAGTTTTTGATTCATCCCTTGATGCTGGTGGAACAGAAGAAGTAATGAAACTACTGAATGTATTGGGAAATAATAGTTCTAATGTTTTTGTTATTAGCCACAAAGCAGACCAAATAGCAGACAAATTTACTAATATTTTACAGTTCGAAAAGAAAAATAATTTCAGTAAAATGGTAACATAACATGTATTACTCAGCAGAAGAAATTAATCTACGGGGCAATTATAGAAAATATGATAAGAATGGTAAATTGAATGTTTATAATGTTGGTGATGTTGTTCGATACAACAGTAAACAATATATCGCCACGGCAACAATTATAGATGAAATACCTATTCAAAAGAATACCAGTTGGAGAGAGTTTGAAACGAGCACTAAATTTTACTTTAGTAAAGACGAACCATCAAATACCAACGAAGGTGATCGGTGGTTAGATGCGGTTTCTGGTAGAATGTTTACAAGAGTTAGAGATGATGATGAATTTGTTTGGGCAGAACTATGAAAAATAACATGTCAAATAGTAGAAATGGTAAGGGTGAACACAAAAGAGTTAGTAAGAGTTTTGACCGAAGAGTCAAAGATAAATAAAGAGCGTCAGAAAGAAATGGTTATAAGAATAAACTAAGAAATTTCATGGAGGGAAACCATGAACATCTTGACGAAGATGACCTTGACGACTTTGAGTGAAATGTATATAATGGTGAACTATGATGTCTACAGCAACTACAATCAGTAAGAGCACACTGTCTATTCTTAAGAATTTTGCTTCAATGAATTCTAATATTCTTGTGAAGCCAGGTAATGTGATCAAGACGATCACTCCCTCAAAGAGCGGAATGGCAGAAGCAGTAATCGAAGAAACCTTTGATGTAGAGTTTGGAATTTGGGATCTTAACAAGTTCCTTGGTGTTATTAGTCTTTTCAGCAATCCTCATTTTGAGTTTGGTGAGAAGAGTGTTAAGATAATTGGATCGAACGGTTCAGTCGTAACATATTGTTATTCTGAGGCAAGACTTCTTTCTTATCCACAGAAGGATGTGAGTATGCCTCCCATGAGTGTTACCGTTCAGATTCCAGATGGACTTCTGACTGAACTTCATCGAATCTCTTCTATTCTTCAACTTCCAGATCTCTCATTTAGAAGTGAAGGTTCTGAGATTTATGCATATCTAACCGATCTGAAGGATCCTACAAGCAACAATTATAAGGTTGTTCTTGATGGTGATTCTAATGGAGCAGAGTTTGAACTGAACTTCAAGATTGATAATATTCGCCTCCTCCCTGGGGATTATGAAGTCAGTTTCTCTAAGAATATTGCTGGTCAGTTTGAGAATCAGAATATTAATCTTCGTTATTGGTTTGCAATGGAGCCAGACTCCTTTTACACGGAGTAAACTATGAAAAAGCGTGAAGAATTTTTGTATGTGGAAAAGTATCGTCCACAGACAATCGAAGATTGCATCCTTCCCAAGTCCTTGAAGCAAACCTTCAAGGACATGGTTGCTAAAAAGGAACCACAAAATCTTCTATTGTCTGGTAGCGCAGGAACTGGAAAGACTACGGTTGCCAAGGCTCTTTGTAATGAGATTGGTGCTGACTGGATCATGATCAATTGTTCAGAGGACGGAAATATTGATACTCTGAGGACGAAGATTCGGCAATTTGCAAGCACAGTTTCTTTTCAGGAAAATACCAGAAAGGTAGTCATCCTAGACGAGTTTGATTATTCAAACGCGCAAAGTATTCAGCCTGCTCTTCGTGGTGCTATTGAGGAGTTCTCAAATAATTGCAGATTCATTATCACATGTAATTATAAGAACAGAATCATTGAACCGATTCATTCTCGTTGTACCTGTATTGACTTTAATATCCCTACGGATGAAAAACCTCATATTGCAGCGCAATTGATGAATCGATGTAGTCATATTCTAGACACAGAGGGAATCTCATACGATAAGAAGACTTTGAGTCAACTTATTATGAAGTATTTCCCAGACATGAGGCGAATCCTGAATGAATTGCAGAGATATGGCACATCTGGAAATATTGATAATGGTATTCTAGTAAATCTCTCAGAAGAGCAAATTAAGACTCTTGTTGGCTTCCTTAAGACCAAAAATCTACCAGAAGTTCGCAAGTGGATTGTCAATAATCAACATTTGAGTGAAACGGATGTTATTAGGAGGCTCTACGAGGCTCTATACGGCGTTTTAAGCCCACAGAGCATTCCACAGGCTATTCTTATTCTTGGAGAATACCAGAAGGATATGAGCCGTGTAGCGGACCTAGAAATCCATATGATGGCTTGTATGGTTCAGATTATGATGACTTGTGAGTTCAAATAATGAATTTAGGCGATTTTCTAAAATCTATTAATTCAACCAAGAAGAATTTGATGGATAATGACCCAAATTCTGAGAAGTTTTATGGTCCATTTGTGGTAAATAAGTCTTTGTCATATTTCTCGGAATGTCTGTTTCATGTGAATTTTATGAATAAATTTCACGATTTACCCAAAAAGATGCAATATGACTATTATTTCTACACCATAAAGAAGAAGAATAGATTTGCCAAATGGGTAAAGGAAGAAGTAGAATCTCAGGATCTAAAAGATGTTATGGAATATTATAACTATTCCAAAAATAAGGCAAAGGATGTTTTGCCTCTGCTTAAACAAGAAGATCTGGTATTCATACGGGAACAGCTTGGTAAATTCTAAAATATTTTATTATATAAATATTTTATAATTTTACGGAGTTTTTATGTATGGATGAAGTAGATGAAATAATGGATGGATTGGGTGTAGAAATTAAGTTAAGATCGAAAGAAGACTTTTTAAAAATAAAAGAAACTCTAACCCGCGTAGGGGTTTCCTCTAAAAAAGAAAAGAAATTATTTCAATCCTGTCATATTTTACACAAAAGATCAAGGTATTGGATTTTACACTTTAAAGAGATGTTTTTGTTGGATGATCTTGAAAGTGATTTGTCCGATGAAGATATAGCAAGAAGAAATACAATAGTTAGATTATTGGTGGAGTGGGGTCTATGTGAAGCAGTTAACCCAAAGGATTATGAAGATCCTCAGTTAAGCTTGGCTAGACTTAAAATTTTATCACACAAAGACAAAAATGAATGGGAACTTGTGCCTAAATACCATATAGGAAAGTGACCTATATGGATATAATGCAAGCTATTGGAGCACCTTTTGACACAACACAATCTTCTTGCTCAGATCTAACACCAAGATTATTTTCTTGGACAAAAGAAGACGCACCAGTTAAAGTTTTTATAGATGCTGCCATTTCACATGGCATATACTATAAGAAAAAACCTGGGGAAAAGAAAATCGCCTGGATTTGCGAATCCAGAGCGATTTTTTATGATATGTACTTCCCAAAAGATGTATTTGGCGAAAATATAGAAAAGATAAATGAAAGTTACGATGCAGTATTTTTCTCGGATAGAGAAATCTGCGATAGATATAGCAACTTCAAGTTCAGTTTTGCTGGGAGCAATTTACCTTGGATGGAAGAAAAGAAAATCTATCCAAAAACAAAATTAGTATCAATGATTGCTTCTCCAAAAAAGACGGTTATTGGTCACAAATTAAGACATTTTGTTGCCGAAAAATTCAATGGTAAAGTTGATTTTTACGGTGGTGTTTTAGGTTCTCCAAGATTTGGTCATGAAAAAAAACCCTGGGGTGATAAATCTATAGCTTTGAATGATTATATGTTTTCTTTAGTTATAGAAAATGATAAGTATGATACTTACTTCACAGAAAAGATTACTGATTGCTTTGCCACGGGAACTATACCAATATATTGGGGAACCAACAATATTAGTAAATATTTTAATTCAGATGGGATTATAACATTGAATTCTGAATTTGATATTTCAACATTGACTCCAGAACTTTATCAAAGTAAACTTGAGGCTGTAAAGGAGAACTTTGACAAAGTTAATAAGATGGAAAATGCAGATGATGTTCTTTATAGATTAATACAAGAGGTATAAATACTAAAGCTATGATAACTCCAGTGATTTCTTTTTATTCTGATGTTGATGGTCGTACATACTACAGCGACCACGCAAAACGCTTGATTAAGAATCTAGACGATCTCTCTATACCACATATTATCAGAGAGAAAAAGTCAAAAGGTTCTTATAGATCAAATTGTTTATCAAAACCAAGATTTATTTTAGAATTGTTGAATGAAATTAGAAAACCATTAGTGTGGTTAGATATAGATTCAATAGTCCATAAAACACTTGATGTTTTTGATAACTTCAAAGACAATGTTGATATTGGTATGGCATTTCCAAAAATTCCAACCAAAGAAGATCCAACGATTGGAATCCCAAAGGCTTCACCAGTGTATGTAAACAACACACCAAAGGGGCTGGAATTCTTATACGCATGGATTGAAGCCAGTGAAAGAATAGAAAAAGAGCAAGAAACATTGTTTGATCATGAGGTTCTAATGAAGATATTTGAAAAGATTTTAAAAGAAAATACTGGAATTAGGATGGCTTGTCTTAGTAATGCTTACTGTGTATGGCCTGGGCTTCCTGTTGTTGGTGGTGAACCAATGATTACTATGGGTTTGGCTGATGGGGATTCTAAAACCGAATCACTAAAGAAGATGGGAATGAATGAAGCTCAAATTTTATTCCAAAGTCCAGGAAATAAATTTTTGGTTAACACATGAAACCGATTATATTAAATGCAGATTATATGATTTCTCCAGAAGAAATCCCAGATGTAGATTTACCTACAGAAATACATTTTACAAGATTCGGGACAAATCCAATACCAGGGGGTGAACCGACTTTTGTTTATGATAAAAGTCATAAAAGAATATTTTGCCATGTAAATGAACCAACAACATCAAGATGGGTAGAACCCTTAGAAAATATTATAAAGCATCATAAAGTATATGATAAAATAGTTACATCGAATCAAGATGTACTAGCAAATTGTTCTAATGCCGTGTTTATGCCATATGGAACAACATGGCTAAATAAATCCAAGCATCACCCAGATTCATTTGGAAAATTTACAGAAGATCTTGGATCAATAGAGAAAGAATTAAGTCTTTCAATGGTATGTGGAGCACTTGCTGGTAAGCCAGGGTATAATTTAAGACATGCTATTTTTCAGAATCAAAATAGAATTGATGTGCCAAAAAGATTTTATAGTTCTACTAGATTTGTGATTCCAAATGTACCAACTTTACCAGATGATAATAAAATACATTTATTCAACAGCATGTATTCAATAGTCGTTGAAAGTACGCAAGAAAAAAGCTATTTTACAGAAAAACTAATTGATTGTTTGATCACAAAAACAATTCCAGTTTATTGGGGTTGTCCAAATATATCAGACTTTTTTGATAATTCATATTGGATAAAAGTAGATGATTTATTAAATTTTAAATTTACTGAAGAATATTATTATCAAAATTTAAATAGAATAAAAGAAAATTTTGAAAAAGCAAAACCATATTGTGATAACTTATTTAAGAGGGTTTTAAATGTCTAAATTGAATAAAAAAATAGTTGTATGTGGAGCAATAAGAGATTGTGAAAAATATCTAGATGGAATTTTTGATAATTTGAAAACAATAGTTAAGTTATTTGAAGATGTAAAATTTATATTTGTGGAATCTGATTCAACAGATAATACTTTAAATAAACTTCAAAAATTATGTTCTGATAATAATTTTATTGCTGATATAATTTCTTTTGGCTCAATTGAAAATAAAATAAGGTTAAGAACACAAAGGATAGCATTAGCAAGAAATGAATATTTAAAAATAACCAAAGAAAAATATAATGATTATGATTATATTCTTGTTTTAGATATGGATGATGTTAATAGTAAAAATAAAATTACTAAAGAAGCAATATTAAGTAATTTTCAATTTACTGATTGGGATATGGTTACAGCTAATCAGCCATCTGCATATTATGATCTATGGGCATTGAGGCATGAAACTTGGATGCCATATGATTGTTGGAGAATGGCAACTATAGATAGACCAAATTTTATGTCATATGAAGATGCTTATAAAATTTTTGTTGGATCTAGATTCATTAAAATTAATGAAAATGAACAACCTATAAAAGTTAAATCGGCATTTGGTGGTATGGGCTTTATAAAAATTGCATCACTAACTAATGCTCAACATATTGGATATAAAGATAATTGGCAAATATGTGAATGGGTTCCTTTTTGTGAAACATTAAATAATGGAGAAGCTAAAATTTTTATAAATCCAAAATTTATAAATTGTTATGATATTTCAGATCATGTAAATGTTTGACAACAGAGTATTTTTTTGGTATACTAGTGAATAATTTATGAAGCTATTAAAAAATATAACTTTAGTTGCAATAGATGGTATTGGAAATAGAAATTTTTCAACAAAAAAAGCATTAGAAATTTGTTTAAAAGATTTTGATTTTGCCGAAACAATTTTCTTTAACTGTGATGTAGAAACTACAGGTGATTCCAGGATTAAAGAAATTAAAATTGAAAAATTAAATTATTTCAAATATAACAAATTTTGCATGGAAACTATAGTTGAGTATATTAATACAGACTATTGTTTGATTGTTCATGATGACGGATTTATCATAAATCCACATTTATGGGATGACGCTTTTTTAAAATATGATTATATCGGAGCACCATGGTATGTTGGACAAAATAGGGGTTTAACTTGGATAAAGGATCATCACAATTTTGTTGGAAATGGTGGTTTTTGTTTGAGAAGTAAAAAGTTTTTAATTGAGGCTAAGAAATTATCGCAACACTATACCGAAAACAATAATACTCCAGAAGATTTATGGTTATGTTCAAATAATTATTTTAATCTAATAGATTGTGGAATAATATTTGCAGATTTAAATACAGCAAGGAAATTTTCAACGGAAGCAACTTCTGATTTATATCCAGATCTGACAAAAAGTTTTGGATTTCATGGTAAATTTCATGTAAAACAAGCATATGAAATAGTTAACAATAATTTAAAAGGAAATTAATTATGATAAAAGTTTATTATAGAATATCAGATAATAACAATAAAACAGGAAGACCAGAATATTTTACAAACGAAAATTGTTTAAACAATTTTTTAAATAATTTTAATCCAGATGAAATCTTTATTATAGCAGATAATGTTAGTGATAAAACATATCAATGGATTAATTCTTTACAAGTAGATAATATTAGAACTAATTTAGGAAATTCTAGAAGTTTTGAATATGCTTTAAATAGGTCATTATATAATGATGATGATGATATAATTTATTTTGTAGAAAATGATTATATTCACTCAAAAAATTCCAAAGATATTTTAACGGATGGATTTAAATTTAATGTAGATTATGTTACATTATATGATCATCCAGACAAATATAATACACACTATAATATAAATTATAAAAAAGAAATATGTTTTTTTGAAAAAAGATGTGGATATGGATTTTTGCAATCAAAAATTTATTGTGGAGATAAATGCTATTGGAGAACTACACCATCAACATGTATGACATTTGCTTCTAAAGTAAAAACTTTGAAAAATGATTATGATATAATAATAAGTTTTTTAAAAGATAAAAACGAAAATTATTTTTCAATTCCACTGAATTTTTTATTGTTTCTTTCCTTAATGGAAAAAGGAAGAATATTAATATCACCAATGCCAGGTGCAGCTACACATGGTGATATGTTATCTCCATTTGTTGATTGGCAATCAGAAATATAGTAGGTGATAATTTATGATTTCAGTATATGGTGGAACTGGATTTATAGGATCCAATTTTTTAAAGCTTTTTCCAGATAATATCTTAATAAGCAAAGAAGATAAAATTCCAAAGACTAACGATGTATTATACTTAATAAGTACAGTTGATAATTACAATGTATATTCTGATCCTTATATTGATATAAAAACAAATTTAATTCATCTAATAGAAGTATTAGAAAAATGTAAAGATAATAAAAATATTACTTTTAACTTTATAAGCTCATGGTTTGTATATGGAAAAATTGAAGAAATTCCAGCAAAAGAAACCTCAATATGTAATCCAACTGGATTTTATTCAATAACAAAATATACGGCTGAAAAAATGCTAGCATCTTATTGTGAAACATTTGGAATTAATTATAGAATATTGCGATTGACAAATATAATTGGAAAAAATGATTCTAAAGTATGTAAAAAGAAGAATGCATTGCAGTATATGATTAATAGATTAAAAAATAATCAAGATGTTTATCTTTATAATAATGGAAATATAGTTAGAGATTATATGCATGTCTATGATTGTTGTAGAGCGATTAAATTATGTTTGGACTATGGTCCAAACAAGTCTATAATTAATATTTCTAATTCAGAACCAGTTAAGATTGGGGATATTATTCATTATTGCAAAAATAAATTGAAGTCAGTAAGTAATATTATACCAATAGAACCACCAGAATTTCATAAAATTGTTCAAATAGAAAATATGTATCTTGACAACACAAACCTTCTTAAGTTAGGTTATACACCTAAATATACAGTATATGATACTGTTGATGAATTAATCAAAGATTGATTATGGAAAAATTTTAATGATAAATCTGAATATTTTTAAAAATGAAATCGACCAAAAAATTAAAGAATTAGTTGAATTAAAAATAAATCAAAATAAAAAACAATGGATAGCAGGAAAAGATCCAGTGCAATATGCTGGCTCTTTTTTTGACGAAGAAGAGTTTGTGGCAGGAATTGAATGCTTTCTTGATGGGTGGTTGGCACTTGGAACTAACGGAATTCGTTTTGAAAGACAATTCCGAGAGAAACTTGGAAAGCAATATGGGGCACTAACTAATAGTGGATCAAGTGCAAATCTACTTATGATTTCTGCGCTTAAATCTAAAAGATTATATGGGCTTCAACCAGGAACAAGAGTCATAACTCCTGCTGCTGGATTTCCTACTACAATAAATCCAATTATTCAAAATGGGTTTGAGCCAATATTTGTAGATATTGAACTTGATACTTTAAATCTTAATCTAGATCAAGTAGAAGAAGCAGCAAAGAATGGTGCAAGGGTATTGATTTTTGCCCATGTATTGGGCAATCCACCCAATATGGATCGCTTGATGGAGATTGTCGATAAATATGACATTATTTTACTAGAAGATTGTTGTGATGCTCTTGGCAGCAAATACGATGGAAAACTTCTAGGATCGTTTGGGCAATTTGCTTCATGTTCATTTTATCCAGCACATCATATTACTATGGGTGAAGGTGGATTTGTTGCGTGTAGGACAGAAGAACAAGAGACAGTAATTAAGAGTCTGAGAGAATGGGGAAGAGGTTGCTATTGCTCTGGCAAGGGAGCTTCATGTCTTCGTGATGGGATGTGCAAGAAGAGATTCAGTGACTGGTTACCAAGTTTCCCAGGAGTTATTTTTGATCACAAGTATGTTTACGATGAAATTGGATACAATCTAAAGCCGCTTGATATGCAAGCGGCGATTGGTCTTGTTCAAATTAAGAAGTTGGATAATATAATTGAACTTCGTAAGAAGAACTTCAATCGACTATATTCAATCTTTTCAAAATATGAAGATATTTTCCATCTACCAAAGGCAACAGAAAAAGCAGATCCTGCTTGGTTTGCTTTTCCACTTACGGTACGCGACGGGGTCTATATGACAAGGAATAATTTCACAATGCATCTTGAAGATAACTTGATTCAGACTAGAAATTATTTTGGTGGAAATATTCTTCTTCAGCCTGCATACAAAGACATCTATGCGGGTGATGCAAAGAAAGATTTTCCAGTATCTACAAAAGTTACTACAGATACATTCTTTTTAGGAACAAGTCCTGTAATCACAAATGAACAGCTTGACTATATTGAAACAATAGTAAATCAATATTTTGATAAAGCAGCAAATATTAGAGTATAAATAGTATTAAAGGATTTATATAATGTATCGATTGTCTTTGGCTATGATTGTGAAGAATGAATCTCATGTCATTCTTGAATGTTTGGAATCAGTTTACAAATCAATAGATTACTGGGTTGTTGTTGATACAGGATCAACTGACGGAACTCAGAATATAATCAAGAAGTTCTTTGAAGAAAAGAACATTCCAGGAGAGTTAATTCAATCTGAATGGAAAGGTTTTGGTCCTTCTAGAACAGAAGCATTGAATTATGTAAAAGGAAAAGCAGAATATGCTTGGATGATTGACGCGGATGATTATCTTGTAGGTTCCTTTAAACTACCAGAGGGAAATGATATGGATTCATTCGCTCTTCGCTTAGGGAGAGAAGAATTCTCTTGGTGGAGA
>Ga0099848_1000510_pt1 | contig 18404 bp, 27 predicted proteins | sample CB_VirMetaG_3_FD_78179 | JGI IMG/M metagenome (GOLD analysis project Ga0099848, IMG submission 78179) | Freshwater to marine saline gradient viral communities from Chesapeake Bay - CB_1508_1S Viral MetaG | ecosystem: Environmental > Aquatic > Marine > Coastal | place: USA: Chesapeake Bay...
ATTCTGCTTTTGTTTGAGTTCTTAAATCCCAAAAAGAATTTAGTGAATCGATTTTGTATTGACTAAAGTTATTAAAATAATTTCGAATATTTGTTCCTAAAAATCCTGAACCGCCAGTTAATAAAATTCTCACCAGTAACACCCTCCTTCTACAAGATTATTATATTGAGGTATTTCTTCAGGTATAGGTCTAACCCAATCTTTAGTTCCATACCAATCATATTTAGCAAAAGAAGTATCCCATCTTTTACCTCTAATACCAAATAGTAACTGATTACCACCACCAAGATGGATTGATGGTTTGCCTAAAGATTTAATCATAACTGTCTTATAAGTTTTCATCATGCAGTCTTTTTCTAAGCTCACTTGATGACCAATTATGATATCTATCATGAAAATAGATACTTTTACAATACTCATGTCCAGTTATTTTTTTGTTTTTACAATCACTTCCAAGAACACGTACATCTGGTCGTATTTTAGATAATATAACCTCAAGGTCTTTCTCGGTTTTATATTCTATTATTTCATCAACATATTTACTTGAGTTAAGTTGTATTTTACGTTCCTGCATAGATTGAATTGGTTTATTTTTAAATTCTCTTTCTATACTTGGATCTTCATGAAGTGCAGCAATCAAATAATCGCATAGAGTTTTTGATTCTTTTAAAAGAAGGCAATGACCAGCATGTAAAAGATCAAAAGAACTGGCAATAAGGCCAACAATTTTAATGCCGTTCTTTTTTCTCCACTCAGATGCATTAACTGCCTTATCATCGATAAATATGTCATAGTCTGGTTTTTTACAAATCAATCTATGAAATTTTAATCCCCATCTTTTCATTTGCTCATTTGTCATATCATAATAATCAATACCTGATGATCCACCTCTTGCTGTAAAAATAGTGATGTGATGACCATCATCAAAAAGATTATTAATTTTATTTACTACATCAATATGCGGTAGTGATTCTGAATAATTCCTAGTTGCTGGTGTGATACATATAGTCTCGTCTAAATCAAAACAATATTTCATACTACACATTATCCTTTTCTAATTCTTATAGTTGCCTGTTGATAAGAATATCCATTATTTTGATATAACAACGGCTCAAAATCTAAGTCTTTATTCTCTAATAATAATTCCGCAAAAGCCTTTAATTCATGTTCTTTATATGTAGGATAATCTAATAATTCATCAAAAGCAATGATAGTGCCGTCTACAAGTCTATCTTGTGTATCTAAGAATACTGATCTAGTTGCAGAATAAATATCAAGATCCATATGCATAAATGCTATCGGCCCATCATGCTCTTTCAAAAATGGTGCGACAGTATCTTGAACCAGTCCCTTGATCAATTTAATATTAGGATTCCATCCCGTCAATGCTACATGCATGGCTGTACTATACATACCGGGATCTACTTGTGTCTGCTTATCTAATGGACCAGAAGGAATATTGCCGTTTAGACTGAAACATCCTTGAGGGTTTTCATCATCCCATTTATCTGGAAGTCCCTCAAACGAGTCAAAACCATAAATCATTTTACCATTAATATTATTTGAAAACGTAGTAATACTTGTTCCTCTATAAACGCCAAACTCCATATTTAAACCATCTACAGTAATATAGTCACATAATTTTGTATGATATGCTCTGTGACCATCTAATGGCAAAATAGTGAGCACTTCTGCTTCGTTTCTAATCCTAGATTCAATTTCACCCATTTTCGCATAAAGATTCATTTAACCACTCCTGAATTTTTATAGTAGGTTCCCAATTCAATATTGTTCGTAATTTAGTATTATCTGCCAGAGTATGCCTAGCCTCTCCCGACCTTTCTTCAATATGATGGTAAGGCCCACCAATCATTTCTGCTAACTCTAAAATAGAATGATTCTTTCCAGTGCCAACATTAAAAACTTCTCCAAAGGCATTTGTATTATCTGTAGTAGCAGCAAGAATATTAGCCTGAACAGCATCATTTACATGAATAAAGTCTCTTCTTTGTAGACCATCTCCTACAATAGACATAGACTTTCCAGACTTATTCATTTCCATAAATAAACCAACTACTGGAGCATATTGACCTCTAAGTGGTTGTCTATCACCATAAATATTGAAATATCTCAAACAAACAGTAGGAACATTAAAAAGACTATAATAAATTCTACATAAATCTTCGCCAGCAAGTTTTGTCACAGAGTATGGATTCAGACAATCTCTATCCATAGTTTCTTGCAATGGAATTTTATTCTTTAGCCCATAGCCAGCAGATGTTGAAGAGTAAACAAATCGACCAACTTGATTATTTCTGGCGAATTCAAGCAGATTGCAAGTCCCAAGTACATTTACTTGACATGCTAATAATGGATTTTCAAGTGTAGGTTGAATCCTAGATTCTGCTGCTAAGTGAAAAATCCAATCAGTATCTTTATCTAAAAAGTTATGTAGCTTTGGATCGCTGATATCTTTTTCAATATATTTTGCATTATTATTATAATAAAAGGTTTCATTACATTCAGCACTTAAATTGTCAACAACAGTAACTTCATGACCGTCACTAATTAGTCTATCAACAATGTGACTTCCAATAAAACCACATCCTCCTGTTACAATAGCTTTCATACTTTTACTACCTTGACTCCAGAACTATCAATATTAAAGATTAATTTACTCATTCTATTTTTTTTCATATAATTGTCTAATCCATCTGATGGTGGCCCAAAAAGCATTAGAAAGCCTCCGCCTCCAGCACCTATAATTTTACCGCCTAGTATATTATAGTTAGACTTTGCATGATCATATATATCATTAATGGTACTATTTGACATTTTATCAGACAATTTTTTCTTTATTTTCCAATAACTATCTAAAAGATTTCCATAACCATGTAAGTCATTTTTTATTAAATAAGATGTAAAATCTTCAGCCATATTTTTTATTTCAAAAAAAGACGCATTATTAGATTTTTTATTTTGATCTTTTAATATTGGCTCAGCATCTCTAAAAACATTCAATTTATAAACATTACAATAATTTATAAAGCTATCTGAATCAAATTCTAAATTACTAACATCAACGCATCCGTCTTTATCTATTTTTAGTATTTTAGCTCCTCCATAACCGGCTATATATGGATCTTGTTTACCGGAAGACAACATTAGTTTATCCATTTCAATGTGACATGCTTCTTCACATATTTCTTTTATAGTATAATCTTGATTAAGAAATTTTTTAATAGCACAAGTAATCGCTACTAAAAAACTACCAGAAGAACCCATTCCAGACTGTGATGGTAGATCTGCTGTGCTTGTAATTTCTAATCCATTATATATTTTATTTAATAACAGCGATTCTCTAGCCCTATCATGTTTTAGATCTATTGATGATTGAACTACTTCGTCAACCATATATCTCATTTTTACGCAATTATCAAAAATATTTTTCTTTAACGATACATAAATATATTTGTCGATAGCCATAGATACAACATATCCGCCATGCTCTTTATAAAAAGATGGAAGATCAGTTCCACCGCCAGCAAGAGTGATTCTAAATGGACTTTTAGAAATAATCATATAGTATATCCAGCATTAATAGCATCGTTGTTGAACATCTTTACGGTATCTAAAGAATATTTTTCTAAGTTATAATTTTTTAGTTTTAAATACTTATTTAGTAGTTCAGGACTTACTGTGATAATATCACACCCCGCCATTTCTGATTGAGATATATTATATACTTCTCTAGTACTTGCCCATAGCACTTCGCATAATAATGGCTTTGTGCTGCATCCTACAGCATATGTCATTATAGGAATAGGATCTATGGAAGTATCTGCTATTCTACCAGCAAATATAGATATCACGCTAGAAGCATCTTTATTCAAGACATTATAAGTTTCTAAAATTTGGGAGATAGTAAAAACTGCTGTAACATTTACTTTTACTCCTATGGAGCTTAATTCTCTAATAAGTTCAATACTTGAGTCACCCCTACCGTTTATAATAGGTATCTTTACATATACATTATTTCCCAAAGCGTGTAGTTTTTTAGCCTGATCGTACATCTGATTAAAATCATCCGAAAAAACCTCAAAAGAAATAGGCTTCTTTATAAATGATAACAATTCTTCAGCAAACTCCATATAGTTTGTGATACCAGCTTTTGCCATAAGAGTAGGATTGGTCGTAAATCCATCAGCAATTTCATTTAGTTGTCTAAAGGATTCTAAATCTGCACCGTCCACATATATTTTCATATTATTCCTCTATCTCTATAATAGATTGCTATTTTGAAAAAATAAAGAATTTTCTTTCATATGACATACATGAAATCTATTCCTTAGAACATCGGTATCCCAGTTTTCTACAGATGGTCCTCTATATGGCTTATTAGGACTTGTGTTTAATAGCCACTCCTTCATATCTTTAAAGTCAACAGCAGCAAGCTCTCTACACTTAGTAGTTATTTCAGGATCAAATACTAAACCATGACTAGATAATACATCTATCCAATATTCCTGACATCTTTCATTAACATGATGATGGCCTCCCTGCCCCGGAATTGCATGTGTCATCAATATATATTTGCATTTTAAAAATGTTGCTATAAAATTATCTTTATATTCATCTTCAACATGCTCTACGAATTCAACAGACCATCCTAGATCGTATATTTTATCTGGGATATACGGGCCTGTAGTATAGTCATGATACACCACGCTTTCCGGAACTATTGATAACTCTACGACTTTTTCTGATCCTTCTATTGATAGTGTTTTTAAATCAAAAACATTTTGAAAAAATTTTGAATGAAAACCAAAACCGCAACCAATATCAGCTACGGTTTTAATTTTAAATTTATCTATTATATAACCAACTGTTTTAGGCAATTCACTTGCTGGATCGCCATGAGTATTGCACCCGCCTAAAGAACCATCATCAAATGACTGACCATTTTCTGGATTTACTAGATAATTATATTTATAGAGTTTTTCAATATGCATTTTAACTTTTCCCCTTATGCATCTTCTTTTAGGAAGTTTACTATCATATGCCAAATTATAGCCTGAAACTCTTCTGCATGTGGAGTAATTCTTTTTTCGTCTAGAATAGGAATAAGGACGCAGGCATCTGACATTTGTTTTGCTTTTCCACCATCTCTACTTACAATGGAAATTATCTTGGCTTTTTTACTTGCCGCCAGACGCATTGCATTTACAAGTGGTTGAGAAGTTGTATCTGAGCCACCACCAACAGAAAGCACTAAAAGACAATCATTCTCATTTATTTTAGATACTTCTAAGCTATTAGAAATACAAGTATCCCATCCATCATCATTTATCCTTGCAGTTAATTCTGAAACATTATCTAAAGGAGATTGTGCATCAATACTACATAACTTTCTCAAATCATTTATAAGATGAGAACAATTTGCAGCACTGCCACCCATACCAACTACGAAACATCTACCTTGTAGATTTTTTAGAATATTATAAAACTGTTCTAGATCATGTCTATCTAAATTATCACAAATAGTTTTTACTTCTTCCAAATAAGCATTAATGTAATTCATGGACTTCCTCATATAAATCGATATATTTATTTATTGTACTGTCTAAAGAATAAGTTAAGTAATATTTTTGAAGTGCATTATCTGATAGTTCTTTGCGTAAATCTGGTTGCTGAGCTAATAAATTAACGGCATCAGCATATTCTTTTATATTATGTACAAAGAATCCACAATTTTTAATCTGTTCTTCATGACCATTATTTAATCTACTATGGTGAGATACTACTGGCAACCCATATTTCAACGCTTCTATGATTGATGCAGAACATACTTCACCGTCATATCTTCCATGAAGATAAAAATCTAGAGAACTCAAAAAACTATAAATATCAGAAGTATCGCTAGAAAAATCTATAAATCTAACATTATTTAGACCTTGTGCCTGTTGCTTGTATTTGTCAGATCCACCCATAATTAAGTATATTACATCTTTATTAACATTTCTAAAAGATTCTAAAGGAATAGACGAAAAAATACCATCATCTACTCTTTGATGCATACCACAAACAATTGTGTCTTTGCCAATTCCTAGTCTTTCTCTCAAATCATATATCTTCACATCTTTTGGATCATCAATCACGGGGGGAATGATTTTTATTTTACTGAAATCGCCACCTGCCTTGACCCAAAGATTCGCTTGATATGTAGATAATAGAACTGTCTTTTTTATTTGTGGTCCATGATCTATCACACACTGACCGCAACTATGAATGCTATCCACAATCTTTGAGTTTTTCATTTCATAGAAAGGATACTCTTTATAACCAAATCTACCTGTCTGGACTATATCATATTTATCTTCCTTGAACAAATCCCAAAAGTTAGTATTACGCCATACAAAATTAGCGTGAAACCTACAGTCAATAGACTCTATATCTACCTTAATTACATTAATCCCGTTATCTTTCATATACTGTAATCTTCCCTCATCATTATCTGGATGGTTAAAGTTACTGTACATGCGATTACCAAGATTGGTATAAAAATAATCTACATTAAACTTATTTTTAGGTAGATTAACTGCTAAAGTTTGCAGATATTTTTCAATGCCACCACTTGCCATTCCAGCATATTTTATAAAAGCAATACTTATCATGGTTTTATAACCTTATCTTAAAGTACTCTTATATAGACCATTTTCTGAACCTTGAACAACCAACGGCGGCTCCCACCAGTATGTATTAATATCATGCTTGTATATTTGATAGCCAAGTTCCCAATCGGCAATTGTTACAAAAGTATCCATAGTGCTTGCAATTTTCTTAGCGGCATTATTTTTTAATAAATAAGAATCTCCGCCCCTTGATGCTGGATGTTCTTTTAGGTATGCATTTTTATTAATCTGCTGCAATTTTTTAGGAATCCTGAGATTGGCACAACATCCCATAAAAATAGCTTCCCAGTTATCAGGTGTATTATCTAGAAATTTATTAAATAAATATGTAAAATTAGGAACTAAAATAACGTCATCCTCAAAAATTAGTCCATGACTAGGACACTCTGCTGCTAATTTTTGAATAGCAAGTCTATGCTTAAATGTACATGAAATTTCTGCAATGTTTATTACTCTATGAGGAGTGCTTCTTTCTTTATATGCAGAATGTATTTTAGCATCATAAGATTCTTTTCTTCTATCATAACTTTCATCAATCATCTCTTGAGTCAGATCTTCTTGATCAAACTCTGTAATATACTCAACATCCAAGTCATGCATATAGAACATTTCATCTAATCGTTCTTTTCGTTCTTTTAGCTTAGTATAATGTAGAACGTATATTTTATCAACATTTAGCACAATATTTTTTCCTCAAAAAATCCTAGAACGCTTTCAGGTAATGCAAAGTCTGGAATTTTACCATCTACGAATAAAGGCTCATTGAACATCTCTTCATATCTGTCTTGATCATTATCAATAGAAATAATATCAGCAACTAGACTGTCCATAGTATTATAATCATTTAAATTTAAAAATGATTTAGTATTAAAATCTAACGAGCATTTTTCATCTGTCCAATAGATAGGAATAGTTCCTCCAGTTTTAGCATGGAATAGCTTTTCTGTATAATAACCTCCATTGGGAGCAACAGAATTTTCAAAACAAATAGAGAACTTATAGTTGGCTAATATTTCATACTTTTTATCTTCGCCATAGAACCAGTTGCCAAAAGGTCTACCATAGCCATCAATAGATTTATACATACTAAGTTTATTATACATTTCTCCTCTCATACTAACTGGATTATTGAATACAGTAGTGCAGAATTTTGTTTTAGGAGTAGAAATATATTTGTTATTGTTTATCTGATCTTGTGGAAGGACAAATTGAGGATTCTTGTATCCAATCTTATTGAACCAATCAATTTGCAAAACCCATAAAGGTAATCTATAATGCCTTGGCTCATCTATAAAGTCAAAAGTAAAGGCAAAATCACACCTACCAGTATGATAACCTCTGTCTGTAGCCTCAGAAGTGCCAGATAGATTTGGTCTACAATTTTCGCCAGTAAAAAAGATCTTTTTGCATCTATGATTTTTATATCTAGCTCTTTCATTTGTTCTTTGATAATCTACAGAAAAGAATAATAAGTCTGGATCTTCCTCATCTATAACGCAATTATACTTTGTATTTAGTAGATGGAAGAAATAATTGTTATCTTTAACGAAGTCGGGCCAAAAATCAACAAAGTTTATCTTAAGCATAGCAATCCTCATGTATATAAAGAGTATCAACCGTTAGCTTTTCTTCAACCCTGTATCCAAAACTTTTAAGTAGATTATTAAGTTTTTCTACACTAACACCATAGCTTTTATGAACCTTTCCATTTAACATTGATTCATCTGTTTCAGCATAAATAATTTTCGGCCTAAAATTTCCTAGCCTTGACAATATTTTATATTCTGCTGCTTGTGCATCCATATGAATAATATCAATATGGTCAATATTATTTTCCTGAGTAAAATCTTGAATAGTCGTGCATTGAACTTCTCTCGCCATAATTGGTATATTATGTTTATCATAGTGTTCATAATTTGGCTCTATCAGAGAGCTACTACCAGTAGCTGTGCTTCCAGTAACATAGAATGTCATTTTATCTTTTTTGTCAGACATAGCTAAATTAAAAAGATTGATATTGTGGACATCAGCATTGAATTGGCATCGTTCAACATTTTCTAGTTTACCCTCAAATGCGTATATCGTTGATTTTGGATACCAACCTCTAAATTGAATAGAATCCTCGCACCAATGAGATCCTATATCAAAAATAATTGGATTATCTATTGTGCAAAACCTATTGTATTCTTGCTTATACTTACTAGCCATTTAGTTGACTCCAACATATTTCTTGAATAATGTTCTGTAAAGAAATTCTTATATCCCAAGCGGGATAATCTTTTTTGAATCTTGATAAGTCTGAAATATACCAGATATGATCACCAATTCTATTTTCATTACTAATCGTATAATTTGACCAATTTAATTTAGTATATTTATTTACTGACTCGATAGCCTCTAAAATAGATATAGAGTTTTCTCTACCACCGCCAGCATTGTAAACCGCTCCCGGTTTTGGATCTAGGTGATAATTCCAAAACATATTTACCAAGTCACGACTATGGATATTATCACGAACCTGTTTACCTTTATAGCCAAAAATAGTATATGGTTTATTATGTATTATACACTTAATTAAATATGAAAGAAATCCATGTAACTCAGCCCCTTTGTGATGTGGTCCGGTTAAGCATCCCCCTCTAAATACAACAGTGTTTAGATTGAAATATCTTCCATATTCTTGAACCATAACATCTGCTGCAACTTTAGAGGCACCGAATATAGAATGAGTACAGTGATCAATAGACATGTATTCATTAATAGCATCCGGCTCATAACATTCATATCTTGTTTCTAATTCTTTTATATCTAAACGATTTGGCCCATCGCCGTATACTTTATTTGTTGATGTAAAAATAAAACTAGCATATGGAAAATATTCTCTATATAATTCAAGTAGATTTAATGTTCCAACTGCATTTATTGTAAAATCTGTAATAGGCTCCTTGACCGCCCAATCATGAGATGGCTGTGCCGCCGTATGAATAATCATTTCCACATTAGATAAAGACTTAAATACCTGAGATAAATCATCGATATCTCTAATATCTACATTATAAGATTTGAAGTTGTGAAATTGTTGTTGAAGTTCTTTTTCAACTGGTGCAGTAGAAGCATCTTTACCAAAAAAATATTGCCTCATATTATTGTCAATGCCAGCTATATTGTAGCCTTTTTCAGAGAAAAATCTGACACATTCAGAGCCTATTAGCCCATTGCATCCAGTAATAATTATTGTTTTATCTGACATATTTATTGCCTAACTTACGTACATTCATTGATAAATAGTCCGATTTTTAAATTATTAATATCAAAATTATTCCAAACAACATTGTAAAGTTTTGGAGTCAAGTGTAAATGTTGAAATTGATTCCAGTCATCTATTATATAGATTGGAACACCTAATTCTTTAAATCTTCTGGCGAAATATGAATCAGTAACAATAGGGATAGAACCCATATAAATTGATTCCCATGTTTTATGGCAATCTTTACCATTTCCATCTGGAGATACTACAAAATATGAAGCCTTTATATCTTTAAGATATTGCTCTTGAGTTGACTCAACAAATGAATTATGTTCATCTATATTCATATAGTTTGGATAATGTCTTTGATTAGACCCAACATGTTGAAGGCAATAATTTCTTTCTTTTGGATTAGTAGCTACATTGAAATTAATGTAAACCATATTTGTTTTTGGTATTTCTTGATTGATAACCTTTTCAAATCTATCTGTATTTCCATGACTCCATTTTGGATTAGCAATACCGATGGGTAATGGAAATGAGTTAGGATAATCAACCAATAAATTTTGAGTGTATACTTTATCAACTCCAGTAAAGTGGTCAAACACACCCTTGATATTATTGATATCAAAATTAATATCTGAATTGTGTAAAACTAAAGAATATGATTCAGGAAACTTTTCTGGTGCCAACTTTTTAAGCTGTAAAAACTGTGACAAAAGTTCTGTCTTTACGAAGATCAAATCGTTGTCTATATCTGGATCGCAATAATAAGATAGATGGTAGTTTCTAGCATCTGAATAATCACCAATTTGATATCTACACTGGTGTTTGAAATATGTTCCTGAAATAAATTTCATTTTATATACATATCCTTTAGTCTAGGATATTTCTCAATTCTATTAATTACATCTGGAAAAATTTCCAACAACATATTTGTATATTCACCGCGAGAGTCAACTGGAAGGCCACACCAGTCGTCATATCCTAACTGTTTTTGTTTTGAAAAAATGAACTCAACATTTTTACTGTATTCAGAAATCTCATCATTGTTATACGAAGCACATGAAAAACATTGTGGGTTGTTTTGATTTTTAGCTTTACAGTCCAAGAAGAAATGGCTACAGTATTCATGATCGCTGGTGAAAGTTTTTATCATTAAATCTTGATCGCAGCCATATCCTCTGTGATTGTTAGAATAATACAAATCATAACTCTCGCCCTTTATTGATGTAGGAATTGCTTTAGGCTTGAAGCTAGACATCCCAGCCAACATACAACATCCATAACCATAATGATTCTGATGGGTACGGATTGTTCCTATCGAGTAATTAGACCTATCAAAAAAATTCATATAATTATATTCTGTTTCAGTTATTAATGAGTCCGCGTCTCTTGTATGTACATTATCATAGTTTTCCCATAGCGGGATCATCCTAAGTATTGATGGCTCTGTAAGACTATATTCCATATCTACAGAGACTACAGTAACATAATTTTCCAAAACACGGAAAATTGTAGACAGCTCATTTAATAATGTATTTTCTGTTATGAAAAATTTTATTTCTGAATCTGGAAAAAGTATGGCATTTCCAAGTACGATAGATGGTATATTAAAATAATATCTTTCTGCATTACTTTTTAGAGAATCCCATGACCTATGGGTTGGTAAAACCTTTGGATCAAAGAATGAATATGAGATTACATTTTTCATTTAGCAAACCCGTCTGATAATAGCTTACAGTATTTACTTCTGATTTCAGAAACTTCTTTAAGATTTCTCGGCATATTATCTGGATTAGTTGACATTCCTTCAGGGTTTCTATAATATATACCAAGAGGTTCTTTAATCAAAGCCATCTTTGATCCACCAAATGCACATCTTAGCCAAAAGTCCCAATCGCTTCCAGAGATATATTCATCTGAAAATAAGCCAAATCTTTCGTGCAAAGACCTTCTCCAGACTGGATGATTATGTGGAAGATTAGCCCGTAACATGTTTTCTAAACTAAATTCACCAGTTGTGAATATTTGTTGCTGACCAGACAAATCATCTTCTGTTACATTTTCTCTGTCAACAACTACATTATAGCAATATGCAACATCAATATCCTGATTCTTATCAAGAAAATTCACATGTTTTTCAATGCAGCTATTAAACAGTCTATCATCAAGATTAGCATTAGTTATATATTCTGATTCTGAATTTTCAATCATATAATTCCAGCATGGATATATACCGGGATCATAATCTAATCTCTCGTACCGAATATTGTCATATTTCTTTTGATATAACTTTATGGTGCTATATTCATCTTCTGGGCTATTAGCATCCAAAAGAAATAGCTCACATTCTCGAAAATAGGACTGGCGTGTTATGTTATCTAAAAATCCAGATATGTGCTTACTACCATTATATATTGAAGTGATAATTGTTATTTTCTTTTTCATGCTGACATCCTGTAACTATGTAAGTCAATAAGGTAGTAACTCTTAGCTGCTTCATAAACCTTATTTGAAGCTACCATACTTTCCCATTCTTCTCTAGCTCACTATCTATAACCATGTAAATTACCAAAACCTATATTTATAACTCAATAACTAATATATCTGAATAAACCATTACCAATAAAAGAGAAGGTATTCTAAATATGTTGATTACTTTCCCTTTTACTGGTAGAGTTATATTAATCTGTGTTAACTATTACTTAATAAATAGAGAAAAAAGTTAATTAATTATCTGTGTTCTTATTCTTCTTTGTTTATAGATAAATAGCCGGTTTTAAAAACCTATTGGTAGATTACCTAAAGTGCAAAAACACAAAAAAAATTTGTTGGATTAGAACGAATCATTAATGGCCTGCACCAAACCCAAAATGGGGTATTCGTACCGTTGAGCGTTGTCCCACTACATTCCCAGACGCACGTCACAACAAATTGATGATTTTACTTGCCAACAGAGGCTGTAATCCGGAAAACCAGCAACCGAACAATAGATTATAGTCTAAACACATCAAAAAAAACATTACTTTTATGAATTTCAGACAAAATCAGGAAAAATCGGTGAGCTTTCGGTCAAATCTCGGTATAATACTGTAAACTATTTATTAGGATTTTTCAAGGAGATTTATCATGGTAAACAAGACGATTATGACCCAAACAGTATTCTTGGACACTCTTACTCGTGTTTCATCTGCATATTCTTGGCGATATGTTGATAACAAGATTGTTGGAGTTGCTAGACGAGGCCAACACAAAGGCAAGACCTTTAATCCAGTTACTGCCGTAGCAGGCAGTCTTGGCAACGGATATTTTGAGAATACAAAGCGTGGCACAGAACGTGCGGCTAAGTCTATTGGCATTACGCCTCAATTAGCAATGGCTGTACATTCTGGATCTAATCGTGGTCACGCTCAGATTGTTCGAGGCAAGATGCTAGAAACAATCTTTTAATAAATGGTGAGTTTCCCAGTTCTCACTATAAAAACTGGATCTTTTATATTACTTATATTGTAATGAGGTATATTATGTCAATAAATAATGAGATCAAACTTGTAGGTAACTTAGTACGTGATCCAGATATCTATGAATCTGAAAATGGAAAACATGCTAAGGTGAGAATGGCAGCTAACACAAAACGCGGGGACAAAGAAGATACGTTGTTTATTGACGTAAAACTATTTGGCTTCTCGTATAGAGATTTTGAATACTTCTCTCCAGAAAAAGGTGACAAGATCGCAGTTGTTGGAAGATTGTCAGTAGATGAATTTACTGATAAGAATGGAAATGAACGCCGAGAGGCAGTTGTATATGCGAACAACTTATTTAAGATTGCAAAGAGGGCTTCTCAAGAAAGCAGTTTTTAATGTCAACTGAAAAACGAAGAATTACAATACATCTAAGAAATAATCAGGACATAACTGTTTTTCTTAAAAAAGATTCTACAACATCGCTAATAGATCAAATCTACGATGTTTTTTCTGGTGAGCTTAGTGATAATTGTATAGAGGTCATCAGTGATACTGATATTGGACGTGAAGTAATACTTCTGAGAGCAGATGAAGTAATATACGTTAAGACCCAAGAGGAAGATGATGAGTAAAGAAAAAAGAAGAATGCAGAAGGAGCAGGCTCGTAAAATCAGAGTTAAGCAAAAACTTCTCAAAAAGAGGAAACTTATACGAGAAGGAAGAAAGCTTGAAAAAGAGCTAGAGCAGCTTAAAAAGAACAGTGAATCAAAACTGGTGCCGTTTAGAAAAGACCAATTTAATGAGACTGAATCTTAATGCTCCTATCAACACTACTTCTTATGGATACGTATCATCCTATATTTTAAAGGAACTTCTTAGTCTTAGCTATGATATAAGATATATTCCAATATTAGATCATCATAAACCAAGTCCTGATGACCTATTGCGTCCTTATATACAGGATGCATTAGGTCGTTGGGATTTTTTTTATGACGCTCCGTGTTTAAAAATATGGCATCAGTTTGATCTTAAATCATTTTATGGTAAAGGTCTAAGAATAGCGATGCCTATATTTGAATTAGAGGAATTCAATCACAAAGAACTGCATTCCCTAAACAATCCAGATGAGTTGTTTGTTTGCTCTGATTGGGCTAGGAATGTTATTCATGATAATGTTCCGAAAAAAGTTGGACATACACATGTTATACCTTTAGGGTATGACGATAATATATTTAAGCCATGTCCATTGCCAGATAATCACAGAACAATATTTGGAAATTTTGGCAAGTTTGAAATCCGTAAGGGACACGATATACTTCCCGAAGTGTTCAACAAGGCATTTGAAAAAGACGACGATGTTCTACTTGTAATGATGGCGAGCAATCAATTTTTAAATCCAGAAGAGACTAAGACGTGGATAAACAAGTTTAAGAACACAAAACTAGGTGATAAGATCATATTCGTGCCTCGTCAGCAAACTCAAGTCATGGTGTATAATATTATGTCACAAATACATTGTGGTATATTTCCATCAAGAGCGGAAGGGTGGAACCTAGAGGCTTTAGAGTTGTTGGCATGTGGCAGGCATGTTATTATTTCACATGCCACTGGACATACAGAATTTTGCAATACAGAAAATTGCAGACTTATACATATGAATTCCGGATATGAGCCTGCCAATGATGGCAAATGGTTTCATGGCGAGTTTCAATGGAGAAAGATAGGTAATAATGAGATAGATCAAATGGTTGAACATATGCGGTCCATCCATCAAAAAAGGAAAGAAGGTTCTCTACAGGAAAATATATCAGGAATTAAATCTGCACAAAAATTTACATGGAAGGAAACCGCAAATACAATACACAATAACCTTTTAAAATTGAGCGGGATTTAAAATTACAGGACTTTCAGAAACTTATGGATAAATTTTCTATAAATATCTTTACTAGAGTCATATGCTTAGATGAAGAAAGCAAAAGCGGTTTTAGTGTCTTACTAGACAACAACGGGGAAATACCAAGTTTTAGTCTAGTAAAAGAAAACAATTTAGATAATCAAATCATGGAATTCTTGTCTAACTTCATTCATGAAAATAATCTAAATTTTACTTTATCTACAAAAACTGTATCTTCTATAATTATTGACGACGACAATGTAAGTATTACTTATAATTTAGTATCAACTAATAAAATTACAAAATCTGGAAAATTTATTAAATTTGATAAAAATAATATTGAACTATATAGACTTGCAAATAGCATTAGGTGATATTATGTCAAATTATGTAAAGTTAGAATATAAAGACGGCGTTCCAACTCTAGGGATGTCATATGACAGTTCTACTGCGTTTAGAGAGTTGATGATGACATTATTTTCCCCAACCTCTCATTTCGCATTCTACGATATAATAATGAGCATGTTAATAAAGCAAGATGCAGATCCTGAAGATATTGCATGGCTAGAGAACTTTTATAAAATTACTGAAAAGTTCAACGAAGATGAACTGTTAATAAAAAAGTCAAGAACATTAATGAGGCCAAGTTCCTTTCGCTGATGGAGCCTATTATGATAGATAAAAAAATAGCTTGGGAAAAATTTACCCCAAATTATGAAAATGTAATTGACCAAGAGGATTCATCAAATGAAATTGCCTATATTGATTCCGAAAATGGAGAGGAGGATAATAGAGAGTTAAGTTTAGAACATTTCTTGTTGTCTAGAAAAGTCAAAACTCCATTTGGTATTTATGAGATTGACGATCCTTTTTCACCATATAACATGTTTGAATGCTGGATAGGTCATACTAATTTTAAAATCACAGACAAAGACTTTGAAAAGTTAGATCTAAACATAGATGGTATTGGATGTCTTGCACTTATTTCTCCATACAGATTTTTTATAGGTATAGAAAAATTATTTACATTTCCTGTAGCTAGAATGCAGATTCAAAAGGAGTTGTGTAATAACTTAAAAGTGTCAGAATATCTGAATGAAGACTCTATAGACTCAATAATTAATACAGCATTTGATAAAATTAACGAATCATTATTTTCAATAAAAGGTTCTGAAAAATGGGCAGTATTCATTGGAAACGATGGAACAATAGAAACAATTAAGAGTAGTGAGTTTTCGTCAGACCTAGAATATCTTGAAACTTTAATGAAGTTGAAAAAAAATAAAAATGGCAACATTATTACTTATGACAGTTTGTGATGGTGTATATCCTTATAAGGATCAGGATTTTTATTTTTAGGATAATTTGGAAACTGGTTATAAAGCTATAGAAAGGTATAACGATGGCTTTACTACCAAATACAATTATTTATGGTACAACTGGAAGTAGTTCATCTCCTATTGAAAAAAGAGATGGAGGCACTGTAGTTGGCATTACTTCCGCTAGTGATACTACTAATGGACCTGTTACTCAGACATTTCCATTAACATCTAATGCTATTAGCGGAACACGTAGGGTAACTGTTATTGAAGCGTCTGGTGCAGCACATGCTTATAGTGCTCAGAAGGCAGATACAGGCGGAACATTTGCTTATGATCAGTCTCAGTTTATGATTAGAACTGTTACAACAAAGATTAATAATCAAGCAAATACAGTTTTGCAAATTAATGGTCTTCCAGCTAATCGTCCTCATACTCTTGTCAGCAATAAATCCAAGGGTGCAAAGACATCAACTGCTCACAGAAGTGGCTACTGGCGTGGAACTGGTATTACTGGTCAAAGAACAAACTGGAGTACACCTCCAGCGACTAATAATATCAATTACGTATTGCCAACCAACAACGCATCCAATGCTGTTGATCAAGGTCAATTCGTTACATACAGGAGCGTTCCCGGTGAACTTGCTTATATGTATGGTGCTATTGATGCTGTGCTGAAAGATTACCCAGCTAAGTGATTTAGTATAAATTGATGCTTTCTTTTAAAGCCCCTCTCCCGCAAGGGAGGGGGTCTGTTGAAATTAAATATAAACGCATTACTTTGGAATTGTAGGAGTTACTGTCTCTTAGTTAGCTCACTTTTTGTAGAGAGAAGATGCTTCTATTAGACAAGATAAAACTAATCAGACTTGTCTGAATTAATAAAAGCGATCAATGAAGTTTTAGTGATTAGGTAAAAATTATGGCCCTATCAATAATGGCAACTCCAGTAAACAAAATTTCATATACGCTTGCATCAACTGATGGTAATCAGTCTGTCTCATTATCAGACAGTAAAAACATGAGTGTTGTTTACACGCATGGTTCAGGTGATAGACAAATCACTAATGCTGTGACTGTAACTGGAGTTTTAACTTCCGGGCAGTCTACAGAAATTGATTTGTATTCTATTAATCAAACTTCTTTTGATGCAACAACCAGTGTAGTTTTCACTGGGGTAAAAAATATAACAATATATAATGAATCTACCACAAATGGATATGACTTTGCAGTTCAGGCCACTGGAACAAATGCATGTACAAATTTATTCAATGGAGGAAGTGGCAACCTTTTGGTAAAACCCTATTCAGCATTTACATACAACGACCCATTTACAGGAGTTTCTGTAGACTCCAGTCAGAGATATATCCAATTAGCTGATCAGGGATCTGGTGTTACTTATAGATTAATTGTACTTGGCTTAGATTAGGAGTTTGACATGAATTCAAAAGCATTTAAATTAAACGCTGCTGACTTAATTGCACTTGGCAAGAATGCGGCACTTGTTGGTGCCGCAGCAGGGCTAACTTATGTTGTACAGAATATTGGTGCTGTAAATTTCGGAACCGCTGGTCCTCTTTTTGTTCCTATTATTATGGTTGGCCTTGATACCGTTATTAAGTGGCTAAAAGATAATACAAAGTGAGGCAAAAATGGAACCATTAATTGGATTTGGAATGTTATTATTTTGTGCTTGGAATGGTTTTCAGGCATCAACTGTGGATGGATTTGATTTCACTACGCGATGGTATGCACAAACAATTATTAGCGGACTAGGAGGGC
>Ga0099848_1000511_pt1 | contig 18392 bp, 30 predicted proteins | sample CB_VirMetaG_3_FD_78179 | JGI IMG/M metagenome (GOLD analysis project Ga0099848, IMG submission 78179) | Freshwater to marine saline gradient viral communities from Chesapeake Bay - CB_1508_1S Viral MetaG | ecosystem: Environmental > Aquatic > Marine > Coastal | place: USA: Chesapeake Bay...
GCTCAGTCTTCGCCACCGCTTCGTGACTGTACCCTGTGAGCACAGCCAATTCAGCGCGTGTCATACCCTTCGCCAGACGCCACTCTTTCAGTTGGTTGCCTGTGATATTCATCTCAGTACCCCCTAGAATGGAATGCCGTCATCCGGCACTGCGACAGGCGGTGCATCGAATGTATCGTTGCGACCACCCTTGGGTTGACCTGCAAGGAACTCGTCTTCCTTTTCCTTCAGGGCCTTTGGAAACCACCAGTCAGCCACCTGAACTTGGCCAGTCTCGCCTTCCTCAGGTACCCCGGCTTCCATGTTCACCAGGCTTTTGGGAGCGTACAGCTTGATGCCATCCACCAGAATGCCGATAGCACGTTCGGTGATGCGAGTCACTTCCACATCAATGGTCATGTAAGTGTACTTCTTATTGCCCCCGGCACCTGCACGTTTCAAGTCCGATTCCTGCAACACCAATGCGTGGTTTGTGGCTGGCCGTCCGTCGACAATCATGACCGTCATATCCTGCCAAACAATCGACCCGTTCTCGAGCACATCCAGCACAACACCTTCTCTGCTGCCATACTTCGCAAAATCCTTGCGTTTCATACATCCTCCTCGACCCGGAATGTCCGGGTGCCAAAAAAGTAAGTTCCTTTGAGTTTCTTTCCGCTTCGCCGTTCCAGTTCCTCAACCAGGAACTTCCCCTCGGCAGCCCTGTCGATGGCAAAATTGAGGGGGAACGACAGTTTGAGTCCGCTCAACATCAATAAAAGTTCGCTGACCGGACGTATAGGTGGTAAAAGAGACATTTTATTGCCTCCTTCTGAACAGCAACTCGACTGTCAGCAAGTCCAACTTGAACTTGTTACCGTCCTTGTCCTGTCCAACGAAGTCCATGCCCTCCAGAGTAAACCCAGGGGGGCCAGACGTGGCCGCAAACGACTTGCGAATGCAAGCCTCCAAATCACCGTGCGTCAGGGTCATTGACCCCTCGGCACGAACCTGCTCGACATAATGCATACATGCACCTCCTGTTAAAAAAACGAACCCAACAATTCAAACAACCGCCCGGTGCCTCGAATAAGACCAAAAAAAACAATGAAAAATCCAATCCACCAGACACATTGACACAATGCGTAGACAGCCTTCACTTGACCACACTTGTGTCCTTAAGATACGCTTCGCGTATCTTTTATATCCTCCGACTCTGGCCTGTGTTTCAGGACTTCTTGGCGGTGCCGTTCGTTCCTGTAATTCTCGACATTGCATTCCATGCATACAAGTCCAGACCAGTACCCAAACCCAATTGGCCTCACGTTGCCGCAGTGACCACAGGTCCAGTCGCAAATGTATATCCCCCGGCCTGCATCCAACCGCTTGTTTGAAAGTTCAGCAATCACCGATTTCATGCGTCACCTCCCGGCAGTTCGAGTTGCCCATCGACCTCAGGGGACTGCGGGGTAATCTCCCGCGCACCCCTCCAGGTTTCAACAAGAACAGGAAAGCCCTTACTGTTAGACAGTTCGGTAGAGAACTCCTCCCACCGCGCCTGGCACTTGCCACACACCACCAGCATGCCGTGCTCACCCTTCTCTCCAAACGAGAACAGGGCTGCGCTGCGCTGGTCGAGGATGCGCCCACAGGCAGAACTGCGGGTCACTGGACCCTGACAGAACATGGCCCGCATAACCGCCATTTTCACAGATGCTCGGGCGACCTGCTTGGACACCCCATCGGCGTCCCCGGCCTGCCCAGCCATAACGCCATCCATTACAATCTCTTCAAAGCTGCTCATCTTACACCTCCAACCCCTCAGACATACTGACAATTCAGTTGTCCGTGGGTTTCAAAATTAAACTCACACCACCACCTGTACAGATACTGGTACCATGTGTCAACAAAGAAATCACACTTTCTTCGCATTCCATTCTCTCACGCTGTCCATCTCAGCCGTTGCAGTGGTTCCGACCTCAGTGAACAGACCCACCAGAAAAGCCTTCACTGGGCCGTGTTGGAGCTTGTCGACTTCACCTCGTGTCAGGTATGCCCCGGAGTTGCCAATCGCGTGTACGCGCAAATGCGTCTCGAAATCCTCAAGGTCGACATCCACTTCAATGGTTTCCAGGACCATTGGATAACTCAAATCGTACATTTCACACCTCCTACAGGTTCAGGACCAGCGTGTCGGCGCCGGTCAGGTCAAAATCTCTCACCTCGAACCGTTCCATCTCTTCTCCGTCAAGGAAGTTCCACTTCACCCACAGCAAGAAATCCTCTCGTTCGTCCTGGTCAATCTGGTAGACGTACTCGTTCTGGTCGTGTCTGACCCTTGCAAGTTCGCATGCCTTGTATTTGTCAGGGTTTTCACGCCTGAAAATCCGCTGTCCACCGGCCTTCGTTCTCTCAATGCACCGTTCTCCGAAATTCATTTCACACCTCCTAAACCATCATCAAAGCTAGCAAAATCCCTGCCATCGCGATGCCACCAAGGGCAATCTCAGCCCAGTCGTAAAGCGGTCCACGCAGGTACATTCTCTGGTCCTGTCGTTGTTTCCACGTTCCAATCATTTCACACCTCCTGTTTGTCGTTGTTTCCATGCTTTGGTTAACTCTTCCAGCCGTAGCAGTCAGGACAAAGCCACTCATCTTCGGCTCCGCAGGTTTCGTCCTCCGGTACTTCGACGCCGCACCTCTGGCATGGCGATGCGATAACTTCAGGTCGAGGCTCGCACCCAGACACAATGCGCATCCGCTTGGGGTTCCAAGGCCTGAACCACCCACCGCCATCGTCCGTTTTGAGCAGACAGACAGTGTCCGTGCCGCAGCGTTGGACTTCACAGAACGTGGCCTGGAACGTGGTCCCGTCTTCATCCTGCACTTCGACCCGACCCCGGAAAATCAGAGGATTTGTGGGGTCTTCCTGCTGCAACTTCACAAACTTCTCGTGGGTGTGTCCGCAATCGATGCACCCCCAGTCATCCGTATCCCGCCACCACACCCGGTCACACTTCGAGCACATAAGCCATTCATCCGATGAGAGATCCCACTGGTACCAATCCTCACGAGTGAACTTGACCCAGTCCTGAAACAGGCCGACGGCGTACTCGATTCTCTGGTCAGTGGTACACCACTCCAACCTTTCACTGTCCAAGAATTCCAAAATCCACGCCTGGAGGAGTTCACCGAGACGCACTTCATCAAAATGGACGTGGTGAACAAGCGCCCGGCCTTCATCTTTCCAAAGCGGGTTAATGGTCAGCGGGTCATGGTTTCGGGTCGTGTAAACTGCGTTGAAAATCCCCTTCCTGTATTCTTTCGGTAGTCTGTACATTTCAACCGCCGTCGTCTCTTCTCTTGCTCTCATTTCAAATCCTCCGAACATTTCAGAAAATAACTATCATCAAGCCAAATCCTGGCCTGCATTGTCCCCCCCTCGAGAGAGAGAGAGAGGGACTAGCAGACCGGAATCAGTGTGCGACGATTGCGACGTCCCTTGCCTTCAGTCCCTTGGCGTGGGCGTCACCCATACATAGTCCACAAGTCGCGCAGTCTGTTTTGTTTCCGGCTTCCTTGGATGCAGGGCATAGGACTTCACCCGGTTCACGTTCGGATACATTCCGGATGATTCGGAATGTTCGGTATCCTTTGCGCTTGGCGCGCTCGCGTTCCTCTGGAGAGTGGACGGATGCCATGTTTGTAGTCGCGGAGTGCGTCTCCCACTGGTGAGTATATCCAGTGAAATTCCGACCCGGGCGCAATGGCTCCCATACTGAATCCGGGACCGCAGCAGGGTCCCCGTAGGACCCAAATCGCACGGGGCGCCCGTCCAGCAATGGCACAACGTCAACGGATGGCGTGACGTGTAGGTCCCTGTTAGCCTTCCATGTTGAAAGGGGGGCGTGATGGACTTTCACGTAGCATCGCTTGGCGGATACCCGTTCGGACTTGGGGGTCGCGCTGAAAGTCAGGGGGCGCAAGGGACAGTTCCCGCATACACTGGAGTCATCTCCGGTCTTCTGTGCTTCGTTCGGGTTGATATCTTTCCGAAGGATCCACGTTTGGAGCATGTCCCCTGTCTTTCCGTTTTTTGAGGACTTAGCTAGTCCGGTCAAGAGTACAATAATCGGCTTGCCGTCCAGTAGGCTTGGACCGTCGTAGATTTTCACTGTGTTCATGTTCTTGCTGCTCATTTTGATTACCTCCAATTAGTTAGATTTTGAAAGGATGACGGAACCCCATTGCTCCGCCATTGCGTCAGCGATTCCGGCGAATGTCCGGCTTCTTTCTTTTGCTCGTTCCGGTCCCGGTGCCATTTTCCAAATGCGCTGCTCCCGTCCCTCGACGATGTCGGTGGGGGTCAATGGGGGAAGGCCTTTCAACCATAGGCAAGTCGCTTTCGTTTCACCGTGACCAAACTGCCAAGGTTGAATAATTTGGTCGGGCTTTCTCCATTCGGAAGACATAATGCAAATGGGGTTCTCAATCGCGACCAAGGGCGCGTCGCAATTCGCGAAGGCCATAAAGAATTCGATTGCACGTTGCTGTCGTCCGTCTGCGCGTTTCTCGGCGAACCATCGGGCACCACTCACAGCCAAGTGGGTGCATGGGGGGAAGGCGATAACGGCGTCCCACTTGCGAGAATTCAAGGCCTCGATTGCGTCTCCTTGAATATGGAACTCGGAGCCGTCCTCAGATGGCAGGATATCGCAGGAATAGGCATCGATTCCCATCGACCGAAGTCTGGACCGTACGGCGCCGCTATATTCACACGCGATTAGCACTTGTTTCATATCGTCCTCCTCAGTATCCCAGCCAAACAAGGACGGATTGCGCTTTGTAGGTTGTCTTGCTTCCAGTCTCTCGAAGGAATTGTCGAAAGTCCTCTCGAGTCTGCGAGTGGTGCTGGAATACTTTCCAGACGTCTTCTTGAGTTAGCGTGTGACCTTTTGCGCTTTCGTAGTAACTTTCCACTTCGTTGTCTCCTGTGCATGTGTTTATCGAGCCGTCCTCATATATATGTGATGTCAATAGTACGATCAATATCAAAAAAGACGGTTTCGGTTACAATCTCGAGCGGATTGAATGCCAGTACTAGCATAAGTGTACGGAATTGCTAGGGTTTTCCAGGGTTTTACGTGGGGTGATTTTTTTTGTGTTTTTTTGTCGTTTTTTTTGCTTGGGGGGGGTTTTTTGAAAAACAGGGGGATAAACTCGGGGGGTATATCGGGCGGATTTTCGGCGGGGATTTGGGGGGTTGAAATTTGAGGGTAGGGGGGAGGGCGTGGGGATTGGGATTCAGCCAGAACCGGGGGGACGAACAGGGAGCCCGGGGACCGGGAACAGGGAACAGGGACCGGGGACGGGAGGGAAGGGGGGACTAGACCGGGGGGGGGTATAGGGGACCGGGGTAGTGTTTCAAGGGGGGGGATATTCAACCGACACAACGCCCCAATGAATCCCCCCTACATGATAGTGAAATATCCAATGTTTCCGCGCAGTTACGGGTCACAAGGGGGGGTATGGGGGTAAAACCGGAAAAAAGCGCAGGAAGGGGGGGTACCCTTAGCCCGTACCCATTATGATATACATCTATGTACACGCAGTGTCTCCCCCACACACACACTTTTTACTCCCTCATCAACTCAACCCAAATACAAAAAACAATCGCCACCAAGGCCAATATCCGCCATTCCATAACAATCCTCCTGAGTTCGAGCAGATGTTTCGCTATTCACCGTCAATATACATCCCAAGACCGTCAATATACATGCCGTGACCAACATTATACATACCGACACCGGACTTTTATTTACCGGCATTATATTGTCGCAATCCTACATATAAATACCGCGACCGACAATAACAGTCCGCTCAGTTACACTATAGTCAGGTTGACCGGCAATATAGTCTGTTTTCGGCGTAATGCTACTGGTATTTTCAGCTACATATATATATTGGGTTGGACAGAGAGGGGGTACCCACTAAATATATATAATATGTATATATAGTATTTACATACATATACTATATAGTATATACATATATATATTATATTATATACCACACCCGAGGCCCCTTAACTCGATGCTATTCCAATAACCGAAGGTGTGGTATGTAATATTTCCTTCCTTATGAACCCATCCTCAGCCCGGAATCTTTTCGACCCCAATCTTTGTTCAGTTCTTGAATGGTGCTTGCTGGGCGGCACTGCTTTGTGAGATTCTCTGCCCATGATTGATTGTTCAAATGTGATATGCATGTTTTGCGAATCGAGCGTGATGAGTGTTCCTCATGCACTATTCTGTTTGAAAATGTCATATATTCCTGTAGAAGTGCGAGACACAAATGATGTATTAGTTTCTTCAGGTTGGACAGAAGGATACGAAGGGCGTTCGATATACGTCATGAATCCAGATACGAGCGAGTGTCAGAAATACCCTATGTCCTGGGTTAAACTAATAGTGAGTTAATTATGGCGACGACAGTAACATCATCCACACTTACTTATAGCCTGACTGAGTCATGCGAATTGGCGGGTTCTCAGAGAGGTTCATCATTCAAGAGAACAGTAAGTGATTCAGTTGTCGAATATTCTCGTATGGTGAGAAATCTTCAAGCGACAGCCGGATTCATGACAATTGCTTCATTCAGCACAACGCCTCTTTCGAGCGGTAGTTCGTTTGACATCGATGAAGTGAAATATATCCGAATCACGAATTTGGATGATGCTGTGTCTGTGTATTTGGCGATCAATGCCGAATTTGCGTACAGTACAACACTCACACTGTCTCCAGGCATGACATTCATGTTTGGCAGCCCAAAAGATGCCTATGCCGAAACAGAAGGCGTTCCAGGTCGAGATATACAGTCACTAAAAGTGCGCGTTCCGTCTGGCAGTGTCGATATTGAAGTCGTTGTTGGCAGCCTGTAAAAGGAGAATGAGATGAGTATGAGAGGACCGATTATTCAAGAACACGTCACAGACGGCGAACTGCAAAGTACGACTGTGGCTGAAAGCCTGACATACAACGTAAAGTCAGATGGCCGTGCTCTGCGAGTGTACGTTAAACTGGCGGTTGATACAGGTGGGTCGATTACAACGACTGTGAAGCCAGTGGCCCACTTTTCAACCGGGAAATCAGCGTTTGATTGGCCACTGATTACCGACTCGAAAGGAGAAGTGTTTCCGAATACCGGAACTGTGACTCAGACCACCACAGGTGACTATGAGTTCGCAATCTTTGTCTCCAAGACATTTTGCGCTTCAGAGTATGAAATCAAGATTGCCACCAATGTCGCTGCTCAAATCAGCGCAGTGTATGTCGTGACGGAACTGGTATGAAGAATGGCAAGTATTGGTATGATGGGCCTATGCAAGCAGTTTTTGATTTCATCGGCATCTGCTATATTGTTGTCCTCGTTCTTACCATTATCAATTATATTGGCTGTTCCAGGATTCAGCGCGACACTCTTAAATCTGCTGTTGTCTCTGTCTCTGACTGCGCTTTTCACACTTCTATGGCTTGCGCTTCCCAAGCGTTAGCCGGGTGCCCATCCCCATCTGATGGAGAAGGGTACGGAGAGTTTGGCAATTGCCTCGTAGACAAGTCCGCTTCGTGTTCTGGACGTGGGCTTGGCCTGTGCCTTCTGAAGGGCGTTGTGAACGTCGCTGGAAGCCTCAGCGTTGTCGGGGGCGGCGTTGGTTGCACGGGAAGCGAAGGAATTTCAGAGGTGAAGTCCTGCGTGTCTGATGTTACACTCGAGACAGAAGTAGATGCAGTGAATGCCGTTGCAGCCTGCTACAGACATGTTTGCATGGAGGGTCCAAATGCCACCCCGAAAGTCATCACCCCGGAAGAAAGCAGCGCCGAAGAGGGCAGTTTCTAAAAAGAGTCCCGCAAAAAAGGATTCCCGATTATCAAGAGCCGGTGTATCAGGATATAACAAACCAAAGAGAACACCCTCTCACCCTACAAAAAGCCATATTGTTGTTGCTAAAGACGGGAGTCAGGTTAAAACCATCCGTTTTGGACAGCAGGGTAAGAAAGTTGGTACCCTTTCTGGAACAGCCGGAGCGCCAAAGGCCGGTGAGTCAGAACGAATGAAAGCAAAAAGACGGTCGTTCAAAGCACGTCATGCAAAAAACATTGCGAAGGGTAAGATGTCGGCTGCATACTGGGCCGACAAAGTGAAGTGGTAAAAGGAGAGTTCGATGGCGAGTTACGAAGAATATTGCAAGAAACGTGGGATCCCATTCACGCCTCCAGAGCCACCAAAAGTGGTTCTCAAAGTTGTGATTGAAGACGAACCTGCGCCAGAGAAGAAACCGGCTGCGAAGAAAGCCCCAGCAAAGAAGAAAACAAGTGCCAATAAAAAGCCTAGCAAAGCGTAACTACAAAAAAGAATACGCTCGTGACCATTCTTCTACGGCGGCAAAAAAGGCGCGAGCAAAGAGGAATGCCGCGAATCGAATGCTGAAGCCAGGCCCCGGCAAAGAGGTAGACCACAAGACGCCTTTGAGCAAAGGTGGGTCCAACAAGAAAAGCAACCTGCGTGTTGTTTCGCGTTCCGTCAACAGGAAGAAGGGGGCGAAGACAACCGCAAAGAAGCGCACAACAAAGCGCAGAACTACAAAGAAGAGGTAAGAGATGCCAGGTCCAATGCGTGGTGGAAGAGGGAAGAAGGCTGTAGCCAAGTCCAAAAAGAAAGTGAACATGAGCAAAAAAGCTGTGTTGGCTAAACTGAAAGCATACAAGCCAAAGCGCAAAAAGAAGTAATGGCGTACACAAAACCAGCCCTTAGGCAGCGCCTCAAACGACAGATTACAGCAGGCTCGAAAGGCGGAAAGGCCGGGGAGTGGAGTGCGCGTAAAGCCCAGATGCTGGCTGCTGCGTACAAAAAAGCTGGTGGTGGCTATACAGGCGCCAAGACGAGCGGTCAAAAGTCATTGTCGAAGTGGACGAAAGAGAAGTGGACCACATCAGACGGAAAGCCTGCCATCCGAAAGACATCCTCTGGAAGCACAGTCACCAAGCGGTATCTTCCAAAAGAATCCTGGAAGAAGCTGACTCCTGCACAAAAAAAGGCTACAAACGCCAAAAAAGTGGCAGGTTCCAAGAAAGGAAAACAGTTCGTGAAAAACACGAAGTCTGCTGCAAAGGCCAGCAAGACCGTAAGGAGCAAGCGCGGGAAAGCCTAGTTATTGCCCGAATCTGGCTTGCTACAGCACCAAATAAATAATCAGCAGTGTCCACAAACAATCACTCCTTTTCTTTTCAAGGGTTGACGCTGAGCTTTTATGTGTACTACTGTGCGTAAAAGGAGGTGAGAGGGCAATGGACGATAATAAGAAAGACATTTTGTTGTCTCGCGATGTTGGAACATTGCTGATGAATGTGAATCGCCGGGCAAAGGCTGCGCTTCATCAGTATGCTCAGGACCATGACTACGACAGATATACGCTTGCGGACGCGGCGGCCTTGAAGGGGGAATCTCCCAACCTGATGTGGAAGACGATGCGGTTCTGGGGAAATTCCAATCCAACATTGTTGAGCTTGGCGCGATTGGCCGATGTGTTGAATGTTGATTTTGAATGGCTGCTTTGTGGAGACCCAAACAAAATCAAATGGAGGTGATATGAAGCCAAAGGGGATCCACAGTGTGACAGATGATGAGTTGTACTCAGTCATGCGTCCATTCGTGCGAGTAATTGGAGATCATTGGGCATTTGAAGTTGGTGTCGAGGAGGGCGATCTGCTTGAGATGGGACGAGAGCTTGAGAAGCTATTCGTTGAGAAGATTCTTAAGCCAGCATTGGAAGGTGAAGTTGAAAATGACTATTGAGCCGAAAAGCTACCTTGAAAAGAAAAGTCCACACGCATTTTTGGATTTTGAAAACTCAGCGATCGACCTTGAGGATGCCGTGATTTCCTTCGGAAATTGGGATCGCAGCAATTTGAAATGGAATCAGGCGTATCTAACAAGCAATGAGACAAAAGCTCTTTGCTTGTCGATGGTTACATATTTTAAGGCTTATGACCCAGATTTTGCCGGGCAATTAGAGAGCGTTCTTGTTTCAGGTAAAAGGACACCACGAGGACTACCAGAGGAGAAACTTCCCCAAAGTAGTTAGTGCAGGTCATGAAGGTGAAGAAGTAAGAGTCTGAAGAACCAGAATCCCCGTCTCAGTCAATTCGTACACCCGGCGGTTGTTCTCGCCAAGTTTCGTCTTCACAATTCCATTCTTGCGTAGATTCCCGGCAATAACGGCAAGCTTCTGAGGGAGTGGCGTTGGGCCATCCTTGAGGTAACGAACAACGTCCATTTGCTTTTCTGTTATCACTGGGGCCGCTGGAGTATCGGGTTTCTTTTCTTCGACCTTTTTAGACTCTACTCGAGGTTGGTTCCATATCTGGATTGCAGCATCCCGTTTCTGTTCTGGACTCAGGATGAGCATGGACCGCAATTTGCGGACTTCGTCTGTGGTGGGGATTGTGCCAATCCTCTTCAAGATTTCGTATCGAGCAGGATGGAACCTGGTCTGAGCGATGATGTCCCTGTCCGTAAAACCTTTCTCGAGCAATCGCGTAATGTAAAAGTGAGCCTTTCTCATTTTATTCTCCAGTAATCGCGTATTTTCGGCCATATTCGGCGATAAGTAAGCTGTCTGCCTTGTTATGGTGTTTTTTCAAAGATAAATCGACATTTGGGAAAAGATTCGTAGCAACTTGGCGACTTTTCTCTTTTGTGTCACTGCCAGAAGCAAACCGCAAAAACATCTGCTGCCATTCTTTCGGGCGAACGGATAACACTGACCAGTCCATTGCATAAGCAATTGCCTCAAGCTGGCCAAACGACCTCCCAAAAGAAAAGGTAGACGAAACACCCTGCTTCGGCATTGCGTGAACGCGCTCAATGCAACACAACGCGGAACTCACCCCAGTGTAATTGCGTAGCTTGGTGACGAGAGCGCGGACATTGATGCTGCGTTTGTGTTTGTCCATAAGAACAGGAACTTCAAAGCTCGCCAATGGAGTCCCATTGGAACGCAGAATTGATACAGCGCCGTTCACTCCTGGGTCGATTCCAACAAAAAAATCATACATAATCCACCTTATACTGTTGACAGACGACAATAAAAGTCCGATAAACGACAATATAACACGGAGGTGAGTTCTATGGAAGTGGAAACACTTGTTGCAGATATAGAGAAGCGGAAGGAGGAATGCCTGCATCAGATAAAGCAGAGGCATGATTACCACATGTATACGCTGTCTGATGCTTGTCGCGAGTCTGGTGAGTCGTATGAGTCAATTCGCAGGATCTTGCGGAGTGACAATCCAACCGTCTGCTCTTTGGAGAGAGTGGCCAGAGTTCTCGGAGTGACTCTGCGGTGGCTGCTTTGTGGAGATGTCTCGAGGATTGAATGGAGGGCAGACAATGATGGACTTTATTAGTCGAAAGCTGGATGAGATTGAAGTGCTACCAGCGAGCGCGGCAGGCACTGAAGAGTGGGTGCAGATGCGTCGAACTGGAATCGGCGGGAGCGATGTTGCGGTTGTTCTCAACATGTCGAAGTGGAAGACCGTCTTGCAGTTGCTGAATGAGAAGCGGTTTGGGGCTGACAGCGATGTTGGGTTGCCTGCTGAGATTGGCTCATTTATGGAGCCATTTCTCAGAAAGAAGTTTGGCGAACGAGACGATGTGAAACTCCTCGAGCGCGGGTGTGGGACGATTCGTCATGCGAAGTACCCATTCTTGGTCGCAAACCCGGATGACTTGGCGACTGGCGAGCATGGTTGGTGCGTTGTCGAATATAAAACGACTGGGCTGTACAACAAGAAATACTGGAAGGACGGCAAAATTCCTCCGTACTACTGGGCGCAGGTCCAATTGTACATGCAGGTAATGAATTCTCATTTTCCCGGTGATTTCTTTGACCACACGAGAGTGGTTGTTCTGTTCGGCAACACAGGAATTGAGGAGCGCATTGTTGCGAGAGATGACTTTTGGTTCCACAACACGGCACTTCCTGCGCTGAAGTCGTTCTGGAGTGCTGTGGAAAGTGGAGACAGTGAGTTGTTTTGGGAGCAGGCTGCTGCATCCATTGATGGGTCCGAGGCGACAACAAAAGCCATCAACATGGCGTTTTCTGACGCTGAAAAGACGGATGATGTTGTTGAACTAGATGGCAACGTGGACTTTATTTTCGCGCAGTACGATGCCGCCAAGCAGGACTTTGAGTCCGCAAAAGAACAGTTTGAGTCTGTGAAGAACAAGCTGAAGGTCGCCCTGAAAGACACTCAGAAGGGGCAGACTGAAAGATATTCTGTTTCATGGCCGCTTATTGAGGCGAAGAGTCGTCTTGATACATCGGCACTGCGAGAGAATGACCCAGAGGTGTACGAGAAGTATTTGAAACCAGGTTCCTCATATCGAGGCGCCCTTACAGTGAAGGAGAGATGAGATGACAGCACGTCAGTACGAAATGGCTATTTTGCAGAGAGAAGAGAAGATTGGACTTATGCTTCCAAACAACCTGACCAAGGCGTCTGGGTATGTGAAGAAGTTGGCGTTTGAATGCGACCTGATGGTGAAGAACAACCCAGCGTTGGCGAAATGCGACCCAATGACCGTTATGATGGGAGTTGTGCAGGCAGCGTCGAAAGGACTGTCTTTTACCGAAGGCGATGCATTCCTTGTTCCATACAAGAATCATGCAGTCTTCATCCTGTCTGCACGAGGCATTGCAACAGTCTTGTACCGGACTGGTCTTGTATCGAAAGTGAAGTGGGGAACTGTTTTTGAGAACGACCATTTTGAATACAGCGAATCCGTTGGAGAGAAGGAGTTTATCACGCACAAAAAGGCTCTCAAGAACAGGGGCGGTCTTGTGTGTGCATACGCTGGAGTGGACATGAAGGACGGCTCCAGTCACGTCTACGTTATGGACTACGATGAACTGATGAAGATTCAAAATGCATCTCCAGGCGGGTCTGATAAGCGCAGCCCATACCAGATGTGGCCGGAAGAGATGTACGGAAAGGCCCCAATGAAGCGTTTGTTTAAGCGACTTCCAATTGATGGCTTGACCAGCAAGGAGGTGGCGAAGGCCATTGACGATCTCTCGCAGGACCGCGTTTCGTTCCGGGATGTGGGAGAGTCTCCAGTGAGTTTTGATGATGACCTTGTAGACGAAATGGAGACTGCGGAGGTATTGGATGCAACGGCATAGGGTGTTAGCTTGCGCTTCAGCGTCTGAATTGGAACGCGAACTCAATATTGCTGCACGGGACGGGTTTGTCCCGCAGAAGATTGAGATGATTCCAAACGGGCTGTCTGTGGTGTTTTTTGCACATCTTACGCTAGAGCAGCAGGAAGCGGTGGCAATGCAGCCGCCGCAACCTGCATCTCCTCCATCTCGCACGAGGGTCAAAGCAGAACGGAAAGAGCAGTTCCCGGTGGAAGACAGGAAGGAGATATTTGACGCTTGGGCAGAGGCGTTTAAGAAACCCAGGACGAGATATAGAGCAGGCTCAGACAGGGATAAAAAGATCGTGAAGGCTCTAAAGCAGTACTCCAAGGATGACCTGATGAAGTCAATCAAAGGCCATTCAATGAATGCATGGAGGCACGGAGAGCCAAACAGGAATGAACTCGCAACGCTTCTACGGCATGAGCAGAACATAGAAGCTGGCATGGAAATTTTTGATAAAGGAGGCATCAAAGATGACTTTGAGCGAACTGCTAAAGGAAATCGCACAATCGACTTCTCACATGACAACGGAGGTTCAAGAACCTTTGACTCCTCGGTGCGGAATTTTACTTCCCGATAACACGCGGTGTGATGAGGAGCAGAGTGAGTTTGAATACGAGCAATTTGGTATGAAATACAAGTCCGTTGCCCCATGCATGAAATGCAAAAGCATTTGGAACATGCACAATGCATTTGGATTCATGGACGAGGATGCATTCGCGGCAAAAGAGATGCAGGCTGCAATATTGGGGAAGCTCAATATGGATGTTCAGAAAACAGACTCGAACAAAGTGGCGAGGCAGGCATTGCGGGGGCTAATAGGTGGATGCGGTAAGAAGGAGTCTGTCGTATTGGCTGGCCCGACTGGAACCGGCAAGACATTTCTGGCTGTGCATGCATTAAAGACATGCATTCAGAAGTGTGGAATCAGCGGACTGTATGCGCCAGAGCATATTCTGGTTCGCGCTTACAAGGCGTCAAATGACTTCCAAAATGTCACGAGAAAGAAGTGGGGCGACAGTTTTTTGCAGTCTGCAAAGACAGCTACGCTTCTTGTTCTGGATGATTTTGGGCAGAATCGAAATGTTACGGATGGGGCCTTGGACGCGATTGAGCAGATAATAATGTACAGGTACGACGCTGGATTGCATGTGATTCTTACATCGAATCGCGATGCAGGAAGGTTGGCCGAGGAACGAGGCAACAGAATTATATCGCGACTCCGAGGCATGACTGGTGATAAGTTTATTGTTCTTGGGGGGTCAGATTGGAGGGGTGCTAATGAGCAATGATGAAAACAACCCGACGGAGAGCGCAATGCTCCCGGCGCAAGTGAGGGGCCAATCTCCTGAAGTAATTGATGCGTTTGTCGCTCAGAAGTTGCAGCAGTTCAAAGATGCCCTAGAGTTCAGCGATGCTCAGCAAGACCCAATACGGGCTGCTATTGCTCTCGAGAACCTTAAGCTTGCCATTGACCCGCGAATAGACCAGGCGGAGGTCAGAAGCAGGTCTACGGCTCTCCTGAATACAATTAAGGTTCTTGGAATGGACCGGGATATGACAAAAGTATCGACGGACAAACAGTCTGTCGAATCAGCACTGCAAAAGCTTCGAGAAGCAGCAGATAGAGGTATTTATGCGGCTGGACGAACAATTCAATCGAGAGTTCCAAGCTCATCTGAACAGGTGTCTTCTGGACAGGAGGTATTACTTCGCCAGCCACCTGAACGTGGTGAGCGAAAAGGCCAAGTTGGTCCCGTTCGGGGAACTTTTCCCGACACAGGCAAAGATTCAGGACGTTATAGACAGGGATCTGGAAGAGGGACGACCCACGAGATTGATTATTCTGAAAGCGAGGCGTCATAGGATTAGTACCCTGATGGCGGCAAATATTTTCCACGGGTGCGTGTTTAACGAAAACAAACGTGGATATATTGTTGCACACGATGTCGATACGACGGATGCTTTGTTCAAAATGCACAAGGTGTTTTACGAGAATCTGCGCCCTGAATTTGCGCCGATGGTGCGACTGTCAAACCGAAAGGAATTGTTGTTTGAAAACCCCGATTCAGTTGAAAGACGCATCAACCCAGGACTCCGGTCGTCAATCACAGTCCGGGCAGCGTCGTCAGGTGGGAAGAAAGTCGGAGCAGAGCAAGGCGCCGCTGGTGTCGGTCGCGGAGACAGAATCGATTTTCTTCACGGTTCTGAAGTGGCCTTCTGGGCCAATGGAGAAGAAACTTTTACTGGATTTGCACAAGCAGTCCCCGAAGAGCCTGGAACTATGGTTGTTTGCGAGTCCACGGCAAACGGCATGGCCGGTTATTTTTATGAAGCGTGGATGCAAGCCACAGAAAGTGATGACGGATACACGCCAATTTTTATTCCTTGGTTTGAGCACCCCCATTATAGCGGTTCCTATGTAGCCAGAAATAGACCTGAGTGGGCGCCTGCTTCTGATGATGAAAAGAGAGTTGAGGAGTGGCGCGGTTGCATGACCATCGAAGACCATGCTCGAGCCGAAAAGATAGCCGGTGAGCTTCGCCTCGATGAAGAAGAGGAAATGCTACTACAGCGCTTCCCGATTAGTTGGGACCAGTTGTTGTGGAGACGCTGGTGCATTGCATTCCGGTGCAGAGGCAAGGCAGAGGTATTTCACGTTGAGTATCCGTCGTTTCCTGAAGAGGCGTTTGCAAGTTCCGGGACTCCGCGATTCAACAATCAAAAACTGCGGGTGTGGGTGGAGAACTCTGCGGCGCCAGCCTCGTCAAATCTTGAGGTGGATGACGATTACAACTGGGCTGCCGAGGCATGGAAAGTGCCAACCATCAAAACCAGGCCGACCGTTCGTGGGTGGCTGAATATCGTCGAACCGCCTCAGCCGGGTCACAGCTATGTGATTGGTTCGGATACTGGGCATGGAATAGGCAAGGACAGTAGCACTATTGTGGTGTTCAATAGGACTACAAGGCGGTATGTTGCGTATTGCAAAGACAATAATATCAAGCCAGATAAGCTCGCGGAATACTTGGTGTTGTGCGGCCATTATTACAATACGGCGTATTTGGCCCCAGAGTTCAATGGGCCTGGTGTTTTGACTACACATCTTGTGTTGCAGTCTGGGTACCCGAAGCTGTACTACTCGCAGCGGTTCAACACGGCAGCGCAAAAGTGGACCGACCAACCGGGATTTTCGACGGACCAGAAAACTCGTGGTCGAATCATCGACATGTTTGACGTGGCGATTGAGAACGACCAAATAGAAATCCCCATCAAAGCAATTCTTGATGAAGCGCTCACTTTCGTGTTAGATACCAAGAAGAAACGTGCAGATCACCTCCCTGGGTGTCACGATGACTTGCTGTTTGCTGCAATGATTGCGTACTTTGTAGACGGTCAAGTCCCAATGGACGCAAAGGTGGTCGAGACAAAAAGAGTTCTTTCGTGGGGGGCAGGACCACCAAGGGCGCCAGATGACTTGAATCAAAGCGAGCTAAGTCTCGAGGACTTGGACTTGCTTTTCATGTGAGGTTCTCATGGCTATATTTGCTGACCCATATGCCTTGACAGACGAAGAAAAACGCAGGCAAATGGCTGCACAGGAATTCTTCAAGCAATCTCTGCCAGTAACGCGATACAGTTACAACGAACAGCCCCAGTACAGCCCACTTCGTATGCCATCTACTGAAGCAATGTATGGGGATCCCGCGACGTTTGCAGGCGCCGGTCAACTTGAAGAGGCACAATCTGGTTATATGAGCCAACAGCCTATGGGTCGGCAAGTCCCATACAGGCGAGAGCAGTACGTTGCCAAAGACAAAGGTGATGGCAAGAATAAAACTCTTGATGCAATCATGAGTTTTGCGACAGGTCTTGGCACAAAAGCTTTAGACGTTGCGCTTCCAGGTGCAGGAACTGCTGCTACGTTTGTTAAAGACGCCGCGACGACTGGTGATGTAAAGGGTGCAGCGATGTCTGCTGCTGGCGATCTTGCTGGCGGTGCTGCTGGCGATGTTTTGAAGAAAAGCCCAAAGACATCGGCAGCAAAGAAAAGCTCTATTAGGTCGTATTATGATACGGACGAGTACAAGGCGCTATCGCAATACCCAACAGTGTCGTTTGATGAGTTTAATACGCTTTCTGCAATGAATCCTGATGAAAGGAAAGTCGAACAGTCGAGAATATCTGACAGGGCGATGGCGCTTTCGTTGGCCCAAGATCCTCAAGCAGGACGTGATGCGATTCGTTTGAACACACTTACTCCAGAGATGAGAGCGCAGCTTGGAGCGATTGGCAGAGCGGGTCTATCCGCTGTGGATGAGAATAAGGGGCCGGAAGCAATGCCGTTCCGAGTTGACCCTGCAAACCGAGCGTACTACGCTGAATTGGCATCTCTTGCTGCGAAACCTGTTCAGCCAGCGCAGATTGCAAGCCCAGTGCAAATGGCAGCGCAAGACCGAGGTATGGGTGGATTTGAGAAATATCCAATCGTTGAAAAATCGCGAGGATTCAACTCATACCCAATTGTGCCCAGAAGCGCAGCCTCGACAATTCCGTCTGTCCCGGCAGTGTCACGAGAAACCATAACATCCCCGCAGCAGATTGCGGCACAAGACCTTGTTAAGCAGTCGGTCGGCAGATCTGATGTGAGAGACTACTTAGACACTGTGGCCATGTTTCCACAAGACGATCCTGTGGAACTGGCGCGAATGATGCGTCAGTCTGGATTTAATATACCAGCAAGAGATGTCATGAAAGCGCAGCAGAGTCGGCTGCCAAGGCTTTCGGCCTCTGACGTGATAAATTACCAGCCGATGTCAGACGCTGAGATGTTGCGGCGAATGCGGAGTGATTTCCCAGATGACCCAGCGGCGGTTGCAGAAGCAGCAAGGGCGTTTGGAATTCAAATCCCCCAAGCTGGCCTCACTGCAAACTTGTTGGAGAATGCAGCGCAGTACCGGCAGCCCGTGGAAATGCAGAACGCATTTACTCCAGCGCAAACAGCTAGTGCTCCAAGCGGAGCACCTCTTCCATCCGCTCAGCCGACGCGAGGGTTTCAAGCGCTTGGTCAGCAAGGAATGAGAAGATCGGCAATGGGGCAAATTGGAGCAGGGCAGCGTATGGGAATTGACGCTGGTCCCCCGCAGCA
>Ga0099848_1000513_pt1 | contig 18362 bp, 21 predicted proteins | sample CB_VirMetaG_3_FD_78179 | JGI IMG/M metagenome (GOLD analysis project Ga0099848, IMG submission 78179) | Freshwater to marine saline gradient viral communities from Chesapeake Bay - CB_1508_1S Viral MetaG | ecosystem: Environmental > Aquatic > Marine > Coastal | place: USA: Chesapeake Bay...
CTGGAGACGAAGAAGTTAATATTGAAGATGAAACTAGCTTTGAGTTCGAACCGACTGGTGAAGGCGACATTGATGCTATTACTGATGAATTAGTAAAATTAGCTAAGGATGCTAAAAACGCTGGGCAAGTAGAATTAGCTAACCAAATCCTTAACTCTGCTAAATTCTCAGCTAAAACTGAATTTAAGAAGGTAGAAAAAGAAGCGTAATGGCTAAGAAAAAAACCAAATTAGAAAAGATGTCTAAAGACGAAAGAACATCTTTGGCTTATGCTCTAGCCACTAATTTGGCTAAGCATGGCAAACCTCAATCTCCTACCAATGAACGTAAGTTAACTAAGGGTGAAGAAAATAAAAAAGAAAAAAACGTAATGAAATTCAAAAAAGCCTTTGATTTAGAAGAAATTAAGCGAATAAAAGAAAACTTAAAAAATCCTGAAAAAGCTGATTTAAATAAAGATGGTAAACTCTCAGACTACGAAGAAAAAAGAGGAGCCGCTATTGAAAAAGCTGTTCAAAAAGAAGAATTACAACTAGTACATGTTTATGATAAAGACGGTAAAATGTATGGTACTGGATCAGTTGAAAAAGTAGAAGGAGATAAAACAGTAGTACGTTTTGACGGTAGTACAGTTAAGAGATTCCCAAGTGATAGAGTAAAGCCTGTTAAAGAAGCAGTATCTAAAGCTATCCAAAAAGAAGGAGATTTAGACTTAGGTCACCAAGACAACGAACCTCACATGCTTAAATCAGACTTATACAGAATAGCTAAATATGCTGCAGAATTGTATAAAATGATAGATCAATTTGATGTTGAAGGACAAGAAGTTGATTTTCCACACTGGTGGCAAGCTAAAATTATTACTTCAAAAGAAGCAATGGTTAAAGCAAAACATTATCTTGATGGTGAATTACAAGTAGATAAGATTGATTCAATGTTAAGTGAAGATTCTAAAGAACATAAAGTTCTTTCTACAAAAGAATGGGATAGATTAGCAGCACTTCCTCCTACTGATCGTTCATTTAGAAAAGATCCTAGATATAAAGGTAAAGTTGAAATAGGTGATGAATTAATTATGGTTGACAGAAATAGTCCTGCTTATGGTAGAAAAGGTAAAGTTGTTAGACTTACCCAAGATGGCGTAGAAGTTGATTTTGGTAGAGGTGATAAGTATGGTATTATTTCTCGTAGAATTAAAGGCAATAAAATAACATCTTAATGCAAAAGTCTGAATTCATAGCGAAAATTAAAGTCTTAGCAAAACAAGCATATGCTAAGAAAACTAATCCTTTAGCGGAACCCCAGGAAATTGAAAAAATTGTAAGTAAATTTCCTATAATTGATAAGTTCCCTCCATTAAAGGACGTTATGGAAGATTTATTTGATTTTCAATATGAACCTTTTGTAGAAGATATACAATGGGTAGCCCCACGTCCTACAACTTTTAGAGTTATGCTTGTAAATGGAGCTGATTTTTATTTAATTTACCAAGGTAAAAACGAAGAAGATAAAGGATTATTTGTTGCTCAAGTAGCAGGTAAAAAATACTTCTTAGAATCCCTCCCAGAAGAACAACAAGCATCAGAAGCGATTGCTCGTTTATTAAGATATAATTATGCTGGTACAGGTAAAGATGAAGCCATAGAAGATGAAGGCTTAGCTGATGCTTTAGGAGGTGAAGAAGCACCAACTGAAGAACCACCAACACCAGAAGAAGAAGCCGGAGTACCCGCATCAGTAGACGAATTATAAAATGGACGTATTAGATAAATTTTTAAGAAAAGTTTCGTATAAATTTCCCAAAGGATATCCTGACATCAATGATGCTCAGGATATGCTTATGTTAGAGGAGCTATTAGAAAATTTAGGTATTAATTTAGATGAAGTGAAAAAACCTTATGAATTTTTAAGTGCTGAAGCTAAAAAAGTAGCTGATAAACTTAAACAACAATTAGGTCTTCCTGATGAAGAAATTAAAGCCCATTCTAAAAATAGAATTATAATTTTTACTGATAGAACTAGAGCAGATATTTTTGGAGAATTAGAAAAATTAGGATATCAAAGAGAAGCCACAGTTAGAGGTTCTAGTGGAGGAGGTTATGTTGATAAAGAAAGTGGAATCGAAATTATTCATAAAAATATAACAGGAGTAGGATCCGCGGGATTAGACAATGAAGATATTTTTGTTAACAGCATAAATGAAGCCGCTCCAACTAATGTAAGAATTACCCCTTCTAGTGGTCCTACTTTAAACTACCCCAATATAGTACAAGCATCAGGTGTTGGTAAAGAAGGTGAAAGTAAAGGATGGAAAGCAGACGCCCACCTTAAAGACTCCTCTGGTAAAATATACCCAGTATCTATTAAAAAAGATGGGTCATTTAGATGGTCTTCTGCTATGAGAACTCACGGAGATATTTTTAATTTAATTCTCCAAAAAGCAGATAAAGGTGAAATTCCCGGACTTGAACTTAAAGTAGATCAAGAAAACCCAAGAGTATTAAATATGGTTAACCCTGAAAATGATAAAAATTATGGAAGAGTATTTATCAAAAATGCTCCTAGATTAGACATAGACAGTTTAGCTTTTGGCCCGGATAATGCTGATGTAGTACAAAGAACATTTACGGCTAATGACTTTAAAGTAGAGGGAGATACATTAGATATAACTTCTACTAAAAATTATAAGGAAGTAGATGATTTTAAAGAAGAGGATTATCCAATCCTTCAATTAGAACGAAATGCTTCAAAAGCTACCCAAACCCAAGGACTAATAGGTAGGGGAATCACAATCAGAACAGTCCCAGCATCAGCAATGAGTACTGGAGCAAGAGCAAATAATCTTACAATTGATTATAATGAAATTTCATAATATTTATAACCATGCTTAAACAATACATTCAAGAAGCAATAAAGGGATTTCAAGCACCTAAAAAATCATGTTCGTGTGGTTGTGGTGGTTGTAGTGAAGCGCAGCCTAAACTCGCATTATTGGAGAGTAAAGCGCCTATAAGCGAAGGCCTCCGCTATCACATCGAAAACGGCATCTCATTACAAGAGAATGTGTTTAGAATTGGATCTAAAAAATACCTCCAATTATTTGCTGAAGCAAGAATGCTTCTTGAGTGGGGTACTATTAGTTTAGATGAAAACAGTAAATTCCTTATTGAAAATACTGACATTGGTAAATTTGGAATTTACGAAGGCAAAAAAGTACCACTCGATTTACCAGCAATTGACGAAGCTGAATATCAAGGTAAAGAAGTTTCAATTGGAAAACCAAAACGTGGTGGTTCTAAAGCTTACTACGTTTATGTAATGGATGGAGATAAAGTTAAAAAAGTCTCATTTGGCTCTGGTGGATTACGAGCTAAAATTAGAAATGCAAAAGCAAGACAAGCATTCGCAAAACGCCACAATTGCGATCAGAAAAAAGATAGAACAACACCTGGATACTGGAGCTGCAATCTCCCAAGATATGCACCTGCTCTTGGTTTAGGACCTAAAATGAATACTTATTGGTAATGGATACTTTTGATTATAAAAAATATATTTACAATAACCCCTTACTTCAAGAAAAAGTAGAAGATAATGGGCCTGAGGAAAAAGCATTTGATACTGAATTTGATGCTTTAGGAGATGAATTAGCAGCAGCTATTAAAGGTGAACTAAAAGGTAAAGAAGAAAAACTTGATGAAATTGCTGGTGTAGTAGGTATAATAGGTTATATCCTTTTATCTAATACAGTAGCTAATATGCTTGCTAAATTTGTTAAAAAGCAAGCTGAAAAACGCGATTGGGGTACTGGTAAAGAAGCTGCTGAAAAAATTTATAAGTGGACTCACGATAACGAAAAAGCATTCCAAACTCCTATTAAACGAATAGTTAGTTTATTTACTAAAGATGCTAAAAAACAAGATCAAATTGCCCAAATACTTTATGCTATTGTAATTTTAATGATGGCGGGACAAGCAGGAGGTAATGCTATTGGATATCTTAAAAAAGCTAGTTATCTTAAAGCAGGTTTGTATAGTTTAAAAACTTTAGTAAAAGGGGCAGAAGTTCATACTATATTTAAAAATGTTATTGGTGATATGGTAGCATGAACCCATATATTAATATTTCTGAACAAAACAATATAGTTATTCGTGAATTTTCAGCTGACACAGATCCTATGGAACTAATTTGGCATGAAGATCAAGAAGATAGAGTAGTAGAGGTTTTAGTAGGGAGTGGTTGGCAATTTCAATATGATGAAGATCTTCCCTTTGAAATGGTAACAGGAGATCGATTTGAAATTCCTAAGGGATATTTACACAGGGTAATAAAAGGAAAAGGAAATTTAAAACTTAAAATTTATAAACAATGAATACACAAGAGTTATTTGAACAGATTGAGCATTTGTACGAAGTATTTAAGACGGAACACAATGGTAAATCTAAAGCAGCTCACGGTAGAGCTAGAAAAGCATTAGGTGAAATTAAAAAATTAGTAACTGAATACAGAAAAGCCTCAGTAACTGAAGATAAAGCCTAACTTTTAGACTGATTCATAGCCAGTCGTTAAAATTAAAAATTCGAGAGCTGTGACCTCAATTTGGGGTCACAGCTTTTTTTTCGTATATTTACACGTTTAAAATTAACAAATGGAAGAAAAAATAGTAATTGTTGGAGCAGGTGTGGCAGGTGTTAATGCCGCTACAAAATTAGTTGATAATGGTTATCCTGGTGAACTTATCACTATTATTGATATGGGTAATGATCCTTATAAGCGTAAACCTGAAGAAGTAATGACAGGTTTTTTAGGCGCTGGGGGTTGGAGTGATGGTAAACTTACTTACCACACAGCAATTGGGGGACATATGTCAAAATATTGTGGTGAAGATGAAGCAATGAGGTTGTTTGATGAAGTAATTACTAATTTTAAACGCTTCCATCCTAAACCAGAAGAGGTACAATGTTCAAACCCTGAAGCAGAACCAGATTTTATTAAACCATATTTTGGTTTGCGATTGTTTCCTGTATGGCACGTTGGTACAGATTACCTACACGAGATTGGTAAAAATTGGTACGATTATTTAGTGTCTAAAGGTGTGAAGTTTGAATGGAGAGCTAAAGTAACCTCAATCAATTTTGAAACCAATACAGGTACAGTAACAGTACCCGAATCAGATTTAGAGCATTCATTTGAATACGACCGTTTAATCTTCGCAGTTGGTAAATCAGGTATTGACTTTGGTAAAGAATTAGCAGATGAATATACATTACCTACTGAACCAAAACCAGTACAAATTGGTGTTCGATTTGAGGCACCACAAAAACATTTCCAAAAATTAATCGATATTAGTTACGATTTCAAACTATATCGTAAATTTGACGATGAAGGTGTTTCACTTCGTTCATTCTGTACAAACAACAATGCTGCTTATGTAGCACTTGAGGAAACATATGGAGATTATAGCTACAATGGACATGCTAAAAAAGATGAAGCATACCGTAATGATATGACTAATTTTGGTATCTTGATGGAAATTCAAGGTATTGATAATCCATTTACTTGGTCTCGTGACTTGGTTTCTAAAGTAAATAAAATGGATATTGTATCTGGAGAAGGAGGAGGCAACAAAAAAGCCCAAGGCCGTTTTCAGGCCAAATATAAAGCAGGACTTTATTACAGCCCTTCAAACAGAGATAAAACACTCACATCAGAAGGTAGTTGGGTAAAAGCACATTATATTAACGAAGAAGGACTACAACAAGTACGGGATGCTTTCCAAGGATATTTTAAATACATTGAAGATTTTATTTCTGATATGGAAAAAGTGTTTCCAACACTTAAAGATGATTGGGGCATGTACATTCCTGAAGTAAAGTATCTTTCACCGGAACCACTTGTAAATTATTATAACCTATCTCTTACAGAACATCCTAATGTTCATTTTGTAGGAGATGCTTTAAGTGCTAGAGGAATTACAGTATCAGGAGCACAAGGAACTTATGTAGCTGAAGATATTTTAAGAGAATACAATTTTCATTTAGCAGATGCTAATTACATTGCCGGACTAACAATGCCTAAAAAATAAAAAGTTATGGAAAAAGACAACAAATGGCCTAAACCAAGGAAAATTAAAACACCAGACGGAACAATTCTCTATGAATGGGATGGAAAACTCCACAACTGGGAAGGACCTGCTCTTATACCTCAGGGTGAGAGACGATTAAGAGAGTATTACCTTTATGGTATTCAACATACTGAAGAAGAATGGAATGAAAAACGTCGTGACAGAACAGGGTTGCCTTGGTATAAAAATCCTGCAATGAGAGAATCATCAAGAAACGCTGGATAAAATGAAAATAGGACTTTGTGGAACAATGTCAGTAGGTAAAACAACGCTTGTAAATGCGTTAAAAGATTTACCTGAATTTAAGGATTATAATTTTGCTACTGAACGTAGTAAGTATCTTAGTTCATTGGGTATTCCATTGAATCACGAAACTACTATTGAAGGACAAACTATATTTCTTGCAGAGCGTGTAACTGAATTAATGCAAGAAAATATTATTACAGATAGAACAATTATTGATGTAATGGCTTTTACATATTGTTCTGATAAAACTAATATAATTAATGCTGAAGATTTTGAATTTTATGCTAAACGATTTGTTCGTCAATATGATTACATATTTTATATTTCACCTAAAGGAATTCCTATAGAAGATAATGGTGTAAGAGAAACCGATGAAAAATATAGAAAATCAATAGATACCACAATTCAACAACTTTTATTTAGACATCGTCCTGTATATTATACACTTTCAGGTACTACTGATGAACGTATTCAACAAATATTAAAAATAGTTAAATCTTAATATTTATTATGGATGAATAATGTAGGTCAAATATTATCATTCATTGGAATATTAGTATTAGGAGTAGCTTTAGGCTACTTCTTTGCTTTTAAACACGCAAAACAACAAGCAGAAGAAAATTTTCTTAAAATACTTGAGCAAAATACTTTAGAATACGAAAATAAACTTTTATTACTTCAAGACACTAGAGATAGTTTACAATTACAAATCTTCCAAGTAAATTTAGTAGTAGATAGCTTAAATACTTCTATAGTAAAAAGGAATAATGAATTAAATAAATTACGAAATGATTATAGTAAAACAGTTGAGTCTATTGATAATATGTCTAATAACGAGCTTGTTAACTTTTTCTCAAACAGATACAAAAACTGATTCTTTAGTTTGTATTCCATCCAAACATGCTAGAGAAATAGCTAAAGAATTAACACTATATGATTTGTGTCAATTAGAAAGAGAATCGCTACAAAAAGATACTTTAGATTTACGTTTAATTATAATACAAAAAGATTCAATTATAAAATTAAAAAATAGTGAAATTGTTTTGTTAGATTCTTCTTTAGCAATTTCAAGTAATTTAAATGTTACTTTAACTACTGAAAAACAAGTTTTAGAAGATAAGGTAGGTAAAATAATCACACAGAGAAATTTAGTAGGAGGTTTATCTTTAATTTTAACAATATTGTTGGCAATTATATGAGTGATTTAAAACAAATAATAAGACAGGAATATCTTAAGTGTGCCCAAGACCCAGTACACTTTATGAAAAAATACTGTATGATTCAACATCCTCAAAGAGGAAGAATCAACTTTCATTTATTCCCTTTCCAAGAAAAAGTTTTAAAATTATTCCAAGACAATCCTTATTCTATTATTTTAAAATCTCGCCAGTTAGGTATCTCTACTTTATCTGCAGGATATTCTTTATGGTTAATGATTTTTCATAAGGATAAAAACGTACTTTGTATTGCTACTAAGCAGGAAACTGCTAAAAATATGGTTACAAAGGTTAAATTTATGTATGAAAATTTACCTTCATGGCTCAAAATAGGATTCGAAGAAAACAATAAACTAACCCTTCGCCTTGAAAATGGCTCTCAAATTAAAGCTACTTCAGCTTCTAGTGATGCAGGTAGATCTGAAGCAGTTTCTCTTCTATTAATTGATGAGGCGGCTTTTATCGAAAATATTGGTGAAATATGGGCATCAGCTCAACAAACACTTGCTACTGGTGGGGGGTGTATAGCATTATCTACTCCTTATGGTACAGGTAACTGGTTTCATCAAACTTGGGTGAGAGCAGAAGCCAATGAAAATGAGTTTTTACCTATTAAACTTCCTTGGTATGTTCATCCTGAACGAGATCAAAACTGGAGAGATAGACAAGATGAATTACTAGGTGATCCTAGAATGGCCGCTCAAGAATGTGATTGTGATTTTAGTACTTCTGGTGATGTAGTATTTTATCCTGAATATTTAGAATTTATAGAAAAAACCACACTCAGAGAACCCCTTGAAAGACGAGGTGTTGACCAAAACTTATGGATCTGGGAACCAGCTGATTATACCCGTTCTTATATGATCTCAGCCGACGTAGCTAGAGGAGATGGCAAGGACTATTCAGCATTTCATATTTTTGATATTGAAAATGCTACCCAAGTAGGTGAATATAAAGGCCAAGTATCAACTAAAGACTTTGGGCATATACTTACATCAATTGCTACTGAATATAATAATGCTTTACTTATAGTAGAAAATGCTAATATAGGATGGAGCACAATTCAAACTATAATTGAAAGAGGTTATCAAAATCTTTATTATTCTCCTAAATCAGATCAAGTTAATGTGGATTCATATTTACAAAATTATGAAAATAATTCAAGTATGACTGCTGGTTTTACTATGTCAACTAGAACTCGTCCTATGGTTATAGGTAAATTCCAAGAATATGTCTCTGATAAAGGAGTTACAATCCAATCTAAACGTTTATTAGAAGAAATGAAAACTTTTATTTGGAAATATGGTAGAGCTGAAGCTCAAGTAGGTTATAACGATGATTTAGTAATGAGTTTTGGTATGGGATTGTATGTAAGAGATACCGCACTTAAATTTAGACAACATGGAGTAGACGTAACAAAAGCAGCATTAGGTTCATTTCATAAATCCACAACAAGTTACCAAGGAGCATATTTCTCCACAGGACAAGATAATCCATATCACATGGATAATGGAAGAGGAGGAACTGAAGACTTTAGTTGGCTTCTGTAATATTTATTCATATATTAATATATTATGGCTGATACAAGCATATTCACAAGATTAAAAAGACTATTTTCTACAGACGTATTAATTCGTAATGTAGGAGGTGATAAACTAAAAGTATTAGATTTTAGTAATTATCAACAAACTGGGCAAATTGAAACTAATTCAATGATTGATAGATACAATCGTTTGTATACTACTAATCAAATGCCTATTTACAACCCTGCTCTTAATTATCAAACTTTAAGAACCCAATTATATTCTGATTATGAAGCGATGGATACAGATGCTATCATCGCTTCTGCTTTAGATATATTAGCAGATGAATCTACCCTTAAAAACGCCATGGGTGAGGTATTACAAATTAAATCATCTGACGAAGTAATACAGAAAATTCTATATAATTTATTTTATGATGTTTTAAATATAGAATTTAACTTATGGATGTGGATTCGCCAAATGTGTAAGTATGGTGACTTCTTTTTAAAACTTGAAATTGCCGAAAAATTTGGTGTATATAATGTAATCCCATATACAGCTTATAATATTGTTAGAGAAGAAAAAATTAGTGAAACTAATAAACATCAAGTAGAAGTTAAATTTAAATTTGATCCTGATGGATTAAGTGGTGGGGGTGAGTATGGTGGTTACTTTGGGGGTTTACAAAGTGCTGGAGGTAGTTCTAACCCCAAAGCAATTTATTTTGATAACTATGAAATCGCCCACTTCAGACTTCTTTCAGACGTAAATTATCTTCCATATGGTAGAAGTTATATTGAACCAGCACGTAAATTGTTTAAACAATATGTGTTAATGGAAGATGCTATGTTAGTACACAGAATTGTACGTGCCCCAGAAAAACGTATTTTTTATATAAATGTAGGCGCTATTCCTCCTGCTGAGATAGAAAATTTTATGCAAAAGACTATCTCAAAAATGAAGCGTACTCCGTATGTTGATCAACAAACCGGAGATTATAACTTAAAATATAATATGCAAAACCTTTTAGAGGATTTTTATATCCCCTTAAGAGGTAATGATGCTACAACTAAAATTGAAACTACACCTGGTTTACAATATGATGGTATTACTGACGTAGAATATTTAAGAAATAAATTATTTGCTGCTCTTAAAGTACCCAAAGCATTCTTAGGATACGATGAAAACACAGAAGGCAAAGCTACATTAGCAGCCGAAGATATTAGATTTGCCCGCACAGTAGAAAGAATCCAAAGAATAATCCTTTCAGAATTATATAAGATTGCTGTTGTTCACCTTTACACTCAAGGATATGACAATGATAATTTAGTTAATTTTGAACTTAATTTAACTACTCCTTCAATCATCTACGACCAGGAAAGAGTAGCATTAATGAAAGAAAAAATAGATTTAGCAGCTCAAATGATGGAAACTAAATTATTTCCAACTGACTTTATCTATGATCATTTATTCCACTTAAGTGAAGATGAATATACTGAATTTAGAGACTTAATTAGAGAAGATGCTAAACGTACTTTCCGCACTACTCAAATTGAAGCCGAAGGAAACGACCCAGTAGAAACAGGACAATCATATGGTACTCCACATGACCTAGCCTCATTATATGGTAAAGGCAGATACTACGATGAACCAGATAATGTACCTGCTGGATACAATGAAAAAGAATTAGGCCGACCTGAAGAAAAAGTTTCTAATATAAACACCCAAGATGGTAATTTTGGGAAAGATAGATTAGGTGTTAAGAGAATGAAGGATACTGATAAAAATGATTCTGATTCAATTAAACCTTCATACAAAGGTGGTTCGCCACTGGCTTTAGAAGCAAAAACAGCTTACTTACAAAATAAAGATATGCTTAAAAGAATTCCGGTTAATCGTAAACAATTGGTATTCGAACAGGATGATTCATTGCTTGACGAAAAACAATTGAAGGAGTAAAAATCTTTATATATTTATAAAAAAGCCTATCGATGAAAATTAAACATTCTAAGTATAAAAATACGGGCCTTTTGTTTGAACTCTTAGTCAGACAGATAACTGCCGATACCCTAAACGGCGGTTCTTCTCCTTCTCTAAATATATTAAAAAAATCATTCGCTAAAACTGAATTAGGTAAAGAATACAAATTGTATGAAACCTTATTTAAGAACAAGAATTTAAGCGAAGGAAAAGCAGAAGTAACTTTAAATACTGTATTAGAGGCTACCCGTAAATTAAATAGAAGTGCTTTAAGAAGAGAAAAATATAATCTTATTAACGAAATTAGCAAGCACTATAATATAAATGAATTTTTTAGACACCAGGTGCCTAATTATAAAGGATATGCTGCCTTTTATAAATTAATCGAAATCTACAACTCAGATAAATTATCTGAAACAAACGAAATTATTGATAATAAAATTACTATTTTAGAACACTTAACAGAAAAACCTGTTAGTGAAAAAAGAGTAAAACAAGATTTAGTTGAAGAATTTGCTAAGTATGATAAAGACTTAAGAGTACTTACTTATAAGGTAATGCTTGAAAAGTTTAATGGCAAATACGCCAACTTAAATAAAGGACAAAAAGAAGTACTTAAAGAATTTATTAATTCAATTGATAATACACCTCGTTTAAAAGAAATTTATAATATTAAAATTAACGAGATTAAAAAAGTACTTAATTTACAAGCTAGAAAAGTAAAGGATGGTGCTACTAAAATTAAATTATTAGAAGTAGTAAAACTTCTTAAAGAAATAGATAAAGGTTCTAAAATTAATAACGACGATTTAATTAATCTTCTTCAGTATTATGAATTAACTGAAGAGCTTTCTAAAGTAGTTAAGTAATGCCAATTAAACCCTCAGAATTAAACCCTAATTTCCTTAAAAAAATTGAGGATAAATACGGTCCTACAAGTGAGGAAGATTTTTTTGATGACGAGTTAGAAACCTATTATAAAGCTAACGACCCATCTGAAAGAAGAGAAGGTGGGGGGATAACTCATACTGTTTATAAACTTCCTAGCTTTATTGAATTATATAAAAATTTAGGTAAAGCTAGAAATACTGCTAAAACCTTAAAAAGTAATAAGGAATTAAGAGGAGATAAAGAATTTCAAATCCAAGCTGACAAAATAGCCGACACTTTTAACTCCTTCAGAACATTTTTTAGAAATAACTACCCAGATCAATACAGTATGGTAAAATCCACTGTAAAAGAAGCTACTGGAATGGGATATAATACTCCTTATGCTTTTGGTAAAGCAAATACTTCACAGTATACATCAATAGGTTATAAACCAGTTAATCAAAAATCTCTTAGAAAAAAAGCTAAGGGGATAGATTACGTGGATTTAAATAAATAACATATTTATTAACATGAAGACACTTCAAGAACAATATAACTTAATTAAAGAAGGAAAAGGACACAAAGATGTATTTATGAAGGAAGCAAAACGTTTGTTTCCTAACATTGTTCCTAATAGCGCTACGTTTAATCAAACAACTAAATTATTAAAACAACGTAGTGTAATTAGTGAAAACATTTTCCCTTTAATGCCTTCTGCTGGATTAAATCCTTTTACTAATTTTGATAAATTTATTACTGAAGAAGCAAAAGCAACAGAAAGTAAAACCACCAAAGAAGTAAAAGAAAAAGAAATAGCAGGATACGATTATAAAGATAAGAAAAATCTTAATAATCAAATCTTTGATCAATACTTAAATGGTTTAAGAGTTGAATTAGAAAAAGATCCTGAATTAACTTTAGATAAAGCAAAAGAAGTAGTCTTAAAAAATTTAGAAAAAGATCCTATTTATTATACCAAAAACGCTGCTTTTAGCATAGATGGTTTAGGTTATACTGAATTAGAAACTGGTAAAGAACCAACTGGAAAATATAAATCCTCCGGCTACGGAGACTTAAAAGAAAATAAAATGAACAAATCTGACAAATTAAAAGAATTATTAGAAGAAGCCGTAGCAGGTATTCCATCTATTGGTAATCCATTTGCTGATCGTCCAAAACAAGCTTATGAAAATAAATTCTTAGCTTTTTTAAATGAAGCAGAAGAAGAAGTAGAAGAAGGTGAAGCTGCCTATGAATACGAAAAAGGTAAAGCCGCAGGTGAAGCTAAAGAAAAAAAAGAAATGAAGAAAGAGGGTAGAATGAAAATAGCTGAAGTTCTTAAGGAAGCTGAGCGTTTAGGTGAACTTGCTAAGAAAAAAGTTGAAGCTAAAGTTTATGAAAGAGCAATTGCTGAAAGAAAAAAAGCAGTAATGGTAAACGAAGATGAATCTTTAGCCGAATTTATTAACCAGTCTGCTATCCAAGAAGTTGAAAAAGAAATTAAGGAATTAGAAAAAAAGTTGATGGAAGTAACGGCTGATAAAAATACAATGACTGGAGGAAAATGAGACAAACCCTCATAGAAACTCAACTTTTTAAGCTTTCCCCCCAAGCAATCACCGAAGCGGTTAAAACCGAAAGTGGTAATTTACTTGTTGAGGGTAGATTACAAGCTGCTGAAACCAAAAATGGTAATGGTAGGTATTACCCTAGAGAAATTTTAGCAAGAGAAGTTGAAAACTATAAAAAAGGACCAATAGCAGAAAACAGAGCATTAGGTGAACTAGACCACCCAGATTCTTCTGTTATTAATCTTAAAAACGTTTCTCACAACATTAAAGATGTTTGGTGGAACGGAGATGATGTAATGGGTAAAATAGAAATATTACCTACCCCCTCAGGCAACATACTAACACAGTTATTTAAAAACGGAATTACAGTAGGTGTATCTTCAAGAGGAATGGGTAGTTTAAAACCCGGTTCTAATGGAGTACAAGAAGTACAAGATGATTTTGAATTGTTATGTTGGGATTTCGTATCAACTCCATCAACCCCAGGAGCTTATGTTCATCCTATTAAAGAAGGTTTAGAACCTGTCCTTAAATCTGTAACTGAATACCATAAAATTAACGAAATAATTACAGAAATTCTTTGTAATAGCGGACAGTGCCCAATTATATAATTTTTCTTTTAAAAAGGGCGAAGGGAAGGTGTAAAAATTACATCTTCCCTTTTTTTTATATATTTATCCTTAGAAATGTATCGTCAGTCTATACGATACCGATTATCAATTATTAATCACTATTACGCTTCTACAGAATAAGCGTACTTTCCAAAAAAAATTTAGGAACAATGGCAAACAGAGATTTGTTAGCAGACGCTATTGCTGACGCAAAAGCAGTCAAAGAAGTCGCTATCGCAAATGCGAAAGCCGCTTTAGAAGAAGCTTTCACACCTCACCTTAAGGACATGCTTGCTCAAAAAATTAACGAAATGGATGAGTTAGAAGAAACTGACTTAGCTGAAGTTGATAAAGAGCAAATGGGTGAAGTTGAGATGGAAGAAGGCTATGGTAAAGAAATGGACGAAGCTAAAGACGAAATGGATGAAGCTGAAGACATGGATGAAGAACTCAATTTAGAAGAAATTCTAGCTGAGTTAGAACTCGAAGAGGGTGAAGAAGTTGAAGAATCTGAAGAACTTAACGAAGCCGAAGAAGTTGAAGAAGCTGAAGAGGAAGAAGTTGAAGTTGAAGATGATTCTGAAGAAGAAATCAACCTCGAAGATATGAGTGAAGAAGAGTTAAAAGACATGATTGAAGATGTTATTGAAGACATGATTCAAGCTGGTGAACTCGAAGCTGGCCCTAATGCCGAAGAAGAAGAAGCACCCGAAGCCGAAGAAGGTGAAGGTGAAGAAATCGACATGGAAATGGATATGGAAGCTGGTGAAGAAGAATTAGCTGAAACTAAAGAAGAGCTTGAAGAAGCAAAAGCTGCGATTGCTCACTTACGTTCTGAACTTAACGAAGTTAACTTGTTAAACTCTAAATTACTCTACACTAACAAGATTTTCAGAGGTAAAAATCTCACAGAAAATCAAAAAATTAAGGTTTTGAAGGCTTTTGATAAAGCCGAAACAGTAAAAGAAGCAAAAGCTATCTTTGAAACTCTAAATGAAAACTTAGTTGCTAAAACTACTAAATCTAATATTAGAGAATCTTTAGGTGCTGCTTCTAAGCCTGCGGGTGTTGCTCCTAAGCGTCCTTTAAATGAAGGTATTATTCAAGAAGATGCTATGGTAAAACGTTTTAAACAACTTGCAGGTTTAAAATAATTTTAACTTAATTTTAAAAAAACAAAAACAATGTCAAATTTAAATTCTCTTTTAGAGAGCTCTAACCAGTGGAAGTCTATCCAATCAGACGCCGCTAAGTTAGCCTCAAAATGGGGAAAGACAGGATTGTTAGAAGGACTCGGCAGCGAGACTGAAAGAAACAACATGTCTTTAATCCTCGAAAATCAGGCGAAACAACTCGTTGTTGAATCGTCTCAAACTGGTGGTGGTACTGCTGGTGCTACTTTTACAGCCGGAACTGGTGAGCAGTGGGCTGGTATCGCTCTTCCTCTCGTAAGAAAGGTATTTGGTCAAATCGTAGCGAAAGATTTCGTTAGCGTTCAACCAATGAGCTTGCCTTCAGGACTCGTCTTCTTCCTTGATTTCCAATACGGAACTGACAAATCTGGTTCTAAGTTTAACGTAGGTGGTGATGTATTTGGTAACGGCTCTATGTATGGTGTTACTGATACTACTTCTGCTCCTACTAATGGTTTATACGGTGCTGGTAAGTGGACTTATTCTTCAAACGTTACTTCTTCTGCAGGTACTAATGCTACTGAAGCTTCTGCTTCTTGGGCTAATGTAGGCTACGATTCAGATTTGTCTGCTTCTGCTGCAGCTGGTACTTTGAAGAAAATTACTGTTCCATGGACTGACTTTAGCAATCCTGATAAAGAAGGTGTTAGAGGTTTCTTCGTTTCTGGTTCTACTATTACTGTAAACTACCCACAGTTCAACTATGGTGATGCTACTAACGCTTACCTCTTTACTAATGGTACAGATGGTGTTGATCCTTCTGGATATGATATCACTTACGTACAACAACCAACTGATAATAAGAGAGGCGACTTCGAGGATGGTAACACTACCTTGAATGCTGATAATAACCCAATCGCTATCCCAGAAATCAACATTAAGATGAAGTCTGAAGCAATCGTTGCTAAGACTAAGAAGTTGAAAGCTGTATGGACTCCTGAATTCGCTCAAGATTTGAATGCTTACCACAGCTTGGATGCTGAGGCTGAGTTGACTTCAATCATGAGTGAGTACATCGCTCTTGAGATCGATTTGGAAATCCTCGGTATGTTGATTGAAAACGCTTTGACTACTGAATATTGGTCAGCAGTTAACAACAAGGCGTATGATGGTACTGCCGATACTCCTTCAAACACTGATCTCGGATTCTTCAATACTCAAGGCCAGTGGTTCCAAACCCTCGGTACTAAGATCAACAAAGTTTCTAACAAGATTCACCAGTTGACCTTAAGAGGTGGTGCTAACTTTATCGTCCTTTCACCAACAATTGCTACTATCTTGGAATCAATCCCAGGATTTGCTGCTGCTGATGGTGCTGATGCTACAACAATGCAGTATGCTTTTGGTATGCAGAAAATGGGTAACTTAAATGGTAAATACCAAGTTTATAAAAACCCATACATGACTGAAAATACTATCTTGTTAGGTTACAAAGGTTCACAATTCTTGGAAACAGGTGCTACTTTCGCTCCTTACATTCCATTGATCATGACTCCTCTCGTGTACGATCCAGATACCTTCACTCCAAGAAAAGGTCTCTTGACTCGTTATGCTAAGAAGATGTTGAGACCTGAGTACTATGCTAAGATCTATGTTAACGGTTTGAACACCTTGTAATCTAGATTTTAAATAGAATGCTAAAGAAAGCCCCTCTTCGGAGGGGCTTTTTGTGTTTCTAGTAGTTATACTATATTTATAGTAAAGTAATAAAGTATATATAGTATGAAAGAAACCCCCTCACAACTGCCTATACCGGCATTCGTTATGAATTTCCCCTTCACCTTAGACACAGCAGTTCCTAACAATATTTGGATGCAAGAGTTGGAGGAAGAAGCACTTAAAATAAATAAAGGAGCAGCTTACAGACAATTTTTAGATTTATACCAATTTGTAGCAGGTAATTCTTTAGTTCATTTATTACCCTCTTATGGTAATTACCAAGATTTAGTTTATGTTGCTAATTTAGGTATTTACTTACCTCATATAAAAAATTCAAATCATATTGTATTATCTAATTTTACATCTGAACCAAGACAAGGTGAAGAAAAAGTTGGACTTCCATTCTTTGAATTAATGGATTATCAAGTCCATATGTGTCCTTTTAAATGGGAGGGTGAAGCCGATTTAAAATACCTTTATGATAATGTTTACATAGGGGGATATGGAATCCGTTCAGACATCCAAGCTTATGAATGGATGGAAGAAGAATTTGATATGAATATCATTAAGGTTGAAATGGTAGATGATTATCTCTATCACCTTGATTGTTCTATTTTTCCGTTAACTAAAAATAAAACACTAGTTTGCACGGAAATGTTCACACCTGAAGAGTTAGCGCAAATATCACAATATACTGAAATAATAGACGTAAGTGTTGATGACTGTTTTAACGGACTAACTAATTCTATACGTTTAGGCAATATGATTTTATGTGCTTCTAACATTTCTGAAATGACTAGAGCAGATGAAAATTATGAAGGTGAAAAGCACAAAATTGAAAGCCTAGAAAAAATTTGTTTCAATGAAGGATTAGAACCAGTATTTTTTAATCTTTCAGAATATATGAAATCAGGTGCTATGTTAAGCTGTATGATGATGCACCTAAATTATGTTGACTATACTAAATCTCTCCTCTAATGGCTCAATATTTAGAAGATTGGTTAGACGGAGAAGTAGCAGAACTTTCTAAATTAGAAGTAGGCGAATTATCAAATACATTCTTTTTTAGAGACCCAATGCGCCCTAACTATATAGATTATAAACACTTTTATTCACCTGCTGACGGGACTATATTGTATCAAAAGTTTGTACGAGATGCTACTGAACCTATAGTAGAAATAAAAGGTATGAATTACACATTACAAGATGTGTTAGGAAATAAGTTTTATAACCAACCATCCCTTGTAATTGGCATATTCATGTCGTTTTATGATGTTCATATAAATAGAATACCATATGCCGGTATATTACAATATAGAGGTTTAGCCCCTATAGAATCTACTAATAAACCTATGCTTGCTACAGAAAAAG